>ERZ791625.649-NODE-649-length-21870-cov-4.393949_pt1 | contig 21870 bp, 15 predicted proteins | sample MGYA00510267_ERZ791625 | MGnify/ENA primary metagenome ERZ791625 (study PRJEB30046, sample SAMN00715229) | human gut metagenome | study: EMG produced TPA metagenomics assembly of the A metagenome-wide association study of gut microbiota in type 2...
CGAGTTTCCGAACCTGATCGTCCTCCAGACGCTCTCCAAGGCGTGGGGCATGGCCGGGCTGCGGCTCGGACTGGCTTTCGCCTCGGAGGAGATCGCCGGCCTATTCGGCCGGGTGAAATACCCTTACAACATCAACACGCTCACGCAGCGGGCCGTCGCGGAATCGCTCCGCAGGGACATCTCGGCCCAGGTCGCGGCGATCCGCGCCGAACGCTCGCGCCTGGCGGCGGCACTCGCGGCATGCCCCTGCATCGGGCAGGTCTACCCGTCGGAAGGCAACTTCCTGCTGGTAAAGACCGCGGCACCCGACCCGTTGTACCGGGAGCTGGTCGCAGCGGGGGTCATCGTCCGCAACCGTTCGCGGATCGCAGGTTGCGAAGGCTGCCTGCGCATCACGGTCGGGCGCCCGGAGGAGAACGACCGCATGTTGGAAACCGTCAAAAATTTCCGCCCATGAAAAAAGCGCTCTTCATAGACCGCGACGGCACCGTGATCGCGGAGCCGCCCGCGGATTACCAGGTCGACAGCCTCGAAAAGCTGGAATTCATACCCGGTGCGATCTCGGCGCTCCGGACGCTCCGGGGGCTGGATTTCGAGCTGGTGATGGCGACGAACCAGGACGGGCTGGGCACGGAGGCCTTCCCGGAGGAGGATTTCCGGCCGCCGCACGAAAAAATGCTGCGCACGCTCGCAGGCGAAGGCGTCGCGTTCGACGACATGCTCATCGACCGCACGTTCGAAAGCGACGATGCCCCGACGCGCAAACCCCGTACGGGCATGTTCGGCCGCTACACGGACGGGTCGTACGACCTCGGGACGAGCTACGTCGTCGGCGACCGGGCGACCGACATCCTGCTGGCGCGCAACCTCGGGGCGAAGGGCATCCTTTTGGCGCCTGCCGCCGAAGGACGCAGGATGCTGCGGGAAGCGGGCGCGGAAGAGGCATGCGTGCTCATCACGGACTCGTGGGCCGAGATCGCGGAATACATCCGCCGCGGGGAACGGCGGGTCGTCGTGACGCGCGAAACGCGCGAAACGCAGATCACCGTACGCATAGACCTCGACGGCCGGGGCTTCGGTACCTGCGGGGCCGCCCCCGGCGACGGGATTTCCACCGGGCTGCGGTTCCTGGATCACATGCTGACCCAGATCGCCCACCACGGCGGGGTGTCGCTCACGGTGGAGGCGCACGGCGACCTGGACATCGACGAGCACCACACGATGGAAGACGTGGCGATCGTGCTGGGCGAGGCCATCGACCGCGCCCTGGGGTCGAAGGCGGGCATCGGCCGCTACGGCTTCGCACTGCCGATGGACGACTGCCGGGCGCTGGTACTGCTCGACTTCGGGGGGCGCATCGACTTCGAATGGGACGCCGAATTCCGCCGCGAGCGGGTCGGGGACGTCCCGACGGAGATGTTCCGCCACTTTTTCCACTCGCTCTGCTGCGCGGCACGCTGCAACCTGCAGATTTCGGCGCGCGGCGGGAACGACCACCACAAGGCCGAGGCGATCTTCAAGGCTTTCGCGCGTGCGCTGCGCATGGCCGTGGCACGCACCGGCTTCGGATACGACATACCCAGCAGCAAAGGCATACTATGATAGCGATCACGGATTACGATACGGGCAACCTGCGTTCGGTGGCCAATGCCCTGCGGCGCATCGGCGCCGAATTTACGGTCACGTCCGACGCCGCGGTGCTGCGGCAGGCGGACAGGGTGCTCCTCCCGGGCGTGGGCGAAGCCTCGTCGGCAATGGCCAAACTCCGCGAACGGGGACTGGATGCGCTCATCCCCACCCTGACGCAACCCGTACTGGGCATCTGCATCGGCATGCAGCTGATGTGCCTGGACAGCGAGGAGGGAGACACCCGCTGCCTGGGCATCTTCCCCGCGCACGTCGTGCGGCTGAGAGGCGGGGAAAATCCGCTGAAGATTCCCCACGTAGGCTGGGACACCGTCGGCAGGCTCCGCAGCCCGCTTTTCGACGGCCTCGGCGAAGACACCTACCTCTACTATGTCCACTCCTTCGCGGCGCAGGCGTGCGACGCCACGATCGCCCAAACCGACTACGGAGGGATCTTCAGCGCCGCCCTGGGGCGCGGCAATTTCTTCGGCACGCAGTTCCACCCCGAAAAGAGCGGGCGGGCGGGCGAGCGGATACTACGCAATTTCCTAAAACTCTGACGACATGAAAATCGAAATCATACCCGCAACGGACATCATCGGCGGCGCCTGCGTGCGCCTGACGCAGGGCGACTACGGCCGCCGGACGACCTACTACCGCGACCCGCTGAAAGCGGCGCAACGCTTCGAAGAGGCGGGCATCCGCCGGCTACACATGGTCGACCTCGACGGCGCCAAGGCGTCGGAGCCCCGCAACCTCGCCGTGCTGGAACGCGTGGCGACGAAAACCACGCTCGAAGTACAGTACGGCGGCGGAATCAAAAGCCGCGGGGCACTGCGCAGCGTATTCGGCGCAGGCGCCAGCCGCGCCATCTGCGGCAGCATCGCCGTGCGCGAACCGGAATCGTTCGCCGAATGGCTCGCCGAATTCGGCGGCGGGAAGCTGATCCTGGGCGCCGACATCCGCGACGGCGCGGTGGCCGTACAGGGATGGACGGAGCGATCCGAGATGACGGCGCAGGAGCTTATCGCCCGATTCGCACCGCAGGGGCTCGCGCAGGTCATCTGCACCGACATCGCCCGCGACGGGATGCTGTGCGGCACCTCGGCGGAATTCTACGCTGGGTTGCAGGGGCAGTTCCCCGGGGTGGAAATCACCGTGAGCGGCGGCATCGCCTCGATGACCGACATCGAGGCGCTCGACGGCGCGGGGCTGCGCAGCGTAATCGTCGGCAAAGCTCTCTACGAAGGACGTATCACCCTCGAAGAACTGAAAAGATGCTTGCCAAACGCATAATCCCCTGCCTCGACATCCGCGAGGGACAGACCGTCAAGGGCATCAACTTCGTCGGGCTGCGCAACGTCGGCGACCCGGTGGAGCTGGGGGCGAAATACGCCGCCGAAGGGGCCGACGAACTGGTATACCTCGACATCAGCGCCACGGAAGAGGGGCGGCAGACCTTCACGGAGCTGGTCGCCCGAATCGCCGAACGCATCGACATCCCGTTCACCGTGGGCGGAGGCATCGCATCGGTCGCCGACGCCGGGCGGCTGCTCGACGCCGGGGCGGACAAGGTCACCGTCAACAGCGCCGCCGTACGCGACCCTGCGCTGATCGACGCCATCGCGTCGAAATACGGGTCGCAGTTCGTCGTCGCGGCCATCGACGCGCGGATGACCGACGGCGTATGGCGCGTCACGACCCACGGCGGCAAGCGCATGACCGACCGCGAACTTTTCGCATGGGCGCACGAAGTCTGTCAGCGGGGCGCGGGCGAGCTGCTCTTCACCTCGATGGATCACGACGGCACGCGCGACGGCTACCCCTGCGAGACCTTCGCACGGCTGGCCGAGCTGCCCATCCCCCTCATCGCCTCGGGCGGCGCAGGATCGGTGCGGCACATTGCCGACGTGCTGACGCTCGGCCGTGCCGACGCGGCGCTCGCGGCAAGCATCTTCCACTACAACGGAATCCCGATCCCCGTGCTCAAACGGGAATTGCACCGGCTGAATATCAACGTAAGACAATAGACACCATGGAAATCACAGCAAAACCCTTCGAGGCGCTCGACGCCGCGAAGCAGGCCGACGGACTGATCCCCGCCATCATACAGGACGCGCGCACCCTGCGGGTGCTGATGCTCGGCTACATGAACCGGGAGGCTTACGAAAAGAGCCTTTCAGAAGGCCGCGTCACCTTTTACAGCCGCACGCGCCGCCGCCTCTGGACAAAAGGCGAAACGAGCGGCAACTACCTCGACATCGTATCGGTCACGGCCGACTGCGACAACGACACGCTCCTCATACGTGCCATCCCCCACGGCCCGACCTGCCACACCGGAGCGGCGAGCTGCTTCGACGGGGCCGCGGCCGGGCCGGAAGGCTTCATCCGCTATCTGCAGGGCGTCATCCAAAGGCGACACGCCGAGATGCCCGAGGGCTCCTACACGAGCAAACTCTTCGACCGCGGCGTGAACAAGATCGCACAGAAAGTGGGTGAAGAGGCTGTGGAAACCGTGATCGAAGCCGTGGCAGGCAACCGCGAAGCGATGGTCTACGAAGCCTCCGACCTGATATACCACCTGCTGGTGCTGCTCGAAGCCACCGGATGCTCGATCGCCAACCTCGAAGCGGAGCTGGCGCGTCGCCACAGCTGAAAAAACGGCACACCGCCCGGGAGCAGAATGAGCATGAGCCCCACGGCGCAGCGCATGGAAAAGGCCGGCATGTCTTCCGACATGCCGGCCCGTTTATTCACCATGCCGCCGTCCAACGGACGGCAGCACGCCGTTACTTGAAGACCAATGCGCACTGCATGCCCTTCTCGGCGCTGCCCGAAGCGGCCTTGGAGTTGAGTACGGTTTCATGTTTGTTGACACGCATGTTGGGCGAGCTGGAGCCTTCGAACGACATGGCGGAGACGCAGCCCAGCTCCTTCATGACCTTGGCCAGGTCGAGCATCGAAACGCCGACGCTACCCTCGACCTGCTGGCCGCAGAATGCGAAGACCTTACCCTGGGCCGTGACACCGACCGCAGCACGTGCATACGCGGGATTACCGGCATACCAGCCGCTGTTACTACCGTCGTTGCAGATTGTCTGCGCTTCGGTCAGGACATTCCCGTTCCACAAAACCATCGGGATTCCGGAAACGGCCGTCTTTGCATCCCACACGGTACCGTCACTCTGAACCCGAGCCGTGAAACTACTGCCGTCCCTGAACGGGAATGCATAGAGTTTACCATCGAACTTCTGCGACCAGGCCATCTTGTAAGCACCGTTGTTATCCTGTCCGATCGTAGCGAACGAATTGATGGCATGAGGATCCTGAACGAACTGTCCGTCACGGATGATGGTCTGAACTGCGGTACCGGCAGAAGATACACCGACCAGGTATACGTTCCAGCTGCCGTCCAAACTTTCGAGCTCCTGAATCGTCTTAAGATCGGAGCCGTTGCCGACAACGCCCATCGTCGACTGCGGGCCCATGATGGCGATGTAAGCGATATTATTGTCGACGCCGTTCAGCTTCGTGGTCTTATAGACCTTGATATATTTGGGCAGCGTGCCGAAACTTCCCGTCTCGTCCGTCCATCCCTGGCTCAGCAGGGGATCGGTATAGCCGGTCTGTTTGACGACATAGGTGTAGTCCGTCCCGCCGTAGGTGACCACCAGCGTCCCGTCGGCGAATTCGAGGTCGAACGTCCGGTCGGCGGGGGACTTCAGGGAAGCGCCCGGCACCAGCTCGATGTCGAATACCATGGCATTGACATTCATGCCCGTCTTATAAGCGATCGTGATGGTGTTGCCGGCGATGACAGCCTCTTCGTCCCCGACCTTCGCCGAAAGGATCGGGTTGGGAATATCCTTGGGCTTGGCCGACATCAGGTAGGTTTCTTCGTGGAGGTAGCCCACGTTCACAACAACGCTGTAAGGGGACGTGAGGTTAACCTCGGCGGTCGCCGTGCCGGGCGTTTTGAGGATAGCACCCCAGGTCATATCGAACGTAACCGTCACCTTGGATAGGTCGGTCATGTTCTGGAACTCCCCGAACGTGATGGTCTTGTCCGCATCCGAAATGACGGCGGTGATCGTCGCATCGCCGTCGGCAGCCGTCACGGAAACGAAAGGTTGGGAGACTTCCGAGGGCCATTTTTCATCGTCGTCCGAACACGAGGCAATAAGAAATGCACCCATGCAGCACAACAACGCGGCCAACAGGGGGGGGGTAAAAAGTTTTTTCATAATCAGGTATTTTAGATTGAATAATTATGGGTTAGTTCACCTTCGGGTATTTTAAGAAATTTATTCAGGGATAATCTCGATACAAGCAATTAATTTTACAATAGGAATGTCATACCACAAGTATCACACTTATATAATATAACAATCCATTTTAAAAATATAAATACGACATTATCTCCACACGAATGTAGTAATAATATTTATTATTACAATGTTTTTTGAGTAAAAAAAGTTAATAAAAGAACCTCCCAAAGTAATATTTTTTTGGTAATAAAATATAACCAACTGATTTCATGCGACATAAGAAATTTTTAAAATACTCCCTCCGGGACAAAGCAAGATGCCTTCCCGGATTCGCCGGCCGCGGCAAAATAAAACAGGGCGGACGGACACAGCCGAACGGGGCGGGACAAAGGGTTGTGCGAAGATCGGTAGACGAGGAGAGGCGGGGAACAAAAAAGGGACACCTGGCGTACAAGTGTCCCTTTGTATTTTGTAGCGGGTCCGAGACTTGAACTCGGGACCTCATGATTATGAATCATGCGCTCTAACCAGCTGAGCTAACCCGCCATTGCATCAAAGCGAGTGCAAAGGTAATAGAATTTTTTATTCATGCAAAATCTTTCGGCAAAAAATCACCGGAAAATTCAGACTCCGGGGCTTTGGCACCGATTTTGCCCGCCTGTGGGCAAACAGAATGACATGCCGCTGACAGACACATCACGCAACGAAATCGCCAATTCCCTGAGCATACTCAAAGTAATTGCCGGCGTAGTCCTGCTCGCCGCGGTCTCGTGGGAAATCATCGGCGGAGACCACACCCGTTTTTCGCAGAGCTACCTGACCGTGCAGCTGGTGGTCTGCATCCTTTTCCTGTGCGATTTTTTCGTACGCTGGGCGGCGGCCGAACGTAAAGGGCGCTTCTTCGGGCGGAACATTCTGTTCTTCCTGATCTCGATCCCCTACCTGAACATCCTGGCCTGGAGCGGTGCAGACCTCCCCCGCTACTGGGCCATGCTGATCGGGGTGATGCCGCTGATGCGGGCGTTCCTGGCACTCTACGTAGTCGTGCAATGGCTCGTGGACAACAAGATCCGCCGGCTATTCACGGCCTACATCTTCACGGTCGTGGTTTTCACCTATATCTCGGCACTGGTCTTCTACGACTACGAAATATTCGTCAATGACAAACTCCATGGTTTCGGAAACGCCCTGTGGTGGGCCTGGATGAACGTCACGACCGTCGGCGCCGAGATATTCGCCGTCACGGCCATCGGCAAGGTCATCACCATCCTGCTGCCTACGCTGGGAATGATGATGTTCCCGATCTTCACCACTTATATATTACAGGAGTATACGCACAAAAAGGAGTCCGACCAATGAGACCGCCGGGCTGGGCAGCGGGTTCCCCTCCCTTGCCGCAACCCATAGGCACGGCCGGCACGCGCAAATACAAGCGGGCTGGCTGCATTTGGCAGCCAGCCCGCTGCACGTATCGGGTAATTATTTCTTCTGCTCCCTGAGCAGGTCGCGGATTTCCGTCAGCAGCAACTCCTCCTTCGTGGGTGCGGGTTCGGGAGCAGGCGCCGGAGCGGCGGCCTCTTCCTTTTTCCGCATCAGGCGGTTCATCAGCTTGACCATCAGGAAGACGCAGAATGCCAGGATCGTAAAGTCGATGCACTGCTGGATGAAGGCGCCGTAATTCCAGTAAACGGGCTCGGTAGCCGCCTTTGCAGCGGCTTCGCCGCCGCCCGTCACGACGTCGCCGACGGCATGCACGGCACTCGAAGTCATGTCCCGGAACTTCGAAATATCGAGCCGCAGCTGCGAAAAATCGGTATTGCCGATCAGCGCCCCGATCGGCGGCATCAGGATGTCGTTCACCAGCGACGACACGATCTTGCCGAACGCGCCGCCGATGATTACACCGACGGCCATGTCCATCACGTTCCCCTTGAGGGCGAACTCCTTGAATTCTTTTAGAAATGCCATAAGTCTGAGGTTTAATTATTTGATGGTGCAAATATACTATTTTTCCGGGAAATCGCACGAAGCAAGGGCAGCCGGCTGTATACCGGCTGCCCTTTTTCCGGACGAATGTGCCGGACGGGATTACCCGATCTCGACCAGTACGGCGTCGGTAGCCACGTTCTCGCCGGGCTGTACCAGCACCTGCTTTACCGTGCCGGCGTAATCGGTCGTCACGGAATTCTCCATTTTCATGGCCTCCAGGACTGCGATCTCGTCACCGGCCTTGACCGTATCGCCCACTTTGACCTTGAGTTCGATGATACGGCCAGGCAGCGGCGCCGTCACGGCATTGCCCGTGATGACGATCTTCTTCACCTCCTCGGCTTTCTTCTCCTCGGCCTTGGGCTCGGCGGGTTTGGCCGCGGCGTAGGCCTTGACCTTCATGTCCGTGAGGAAAGTCTTGGCTACCATCGGGAACAACTCGAGCAGCAGCACCTCCTTCTCGTTGGCGGCGAGCTTCACGCCTCCGGCCTCGGGAAGTTCGGGGTTGGGCTGCATCTGGTATTTCGACGTATCGTAGGGGGTTTCCTCACGCACGCCGCAGATCTTGAAGCGGAATTCGGGGTCGATTTTCACGGGCGTGTGTCCGTACTCGCCCTTGACCAGGCCGACGAACTGCGAGCTCTTGTTGGTGTACATCGGACGCCCGGCCTTCTCGTCGAGGGCGCAGTTGACGGCCTGCGCACCGACGATCTGCGAGGTCGGGGTCACCAGCGGCGGCAGGCCTGCGGCCAGGCGCACCGAGGGGATCAGCTCCATGGCGCGCGGCAGGATGTCCTCGGCCTTGAGCTGCTTGAGCTGGGCGACCATGTTCGAGTACATGCCGCCGGGTATCTCGGCCTTTTGCACCAGTTCGTTGGGAGCCGGGAAACCGAAATAGGCCTCGATCTTGCGGCAGGCATCGATCGTGCCGTCCTCATCGTCGGCCTTGGCGGCCGCGATGGCCTTGTCGAACAGAGCGTCGATCTCGGCGGGAAGCTTGTCGGTCAGCGGGTTGAATGCCTTGGGTTCGGGTTTGTCCGCACCGAACACCGACTGGTTGAGCTCCTTGCGGATCTCGCGCAGCTGGGTGTTGATCTTGGCCACGGCCTCCATGTTCACGCCGGTGTCGACACCCAGTTTGCCGCAGAACACGTGGATCAGCTCGATGGCCGGGGCACCCGTGCCTTCGGCGAAATACCAGCAGTTGGTATCGACGATGTCGACGCCGGCCACGATGGCCGCGAGCACCGAAGCCAGGCCGTAGCCGGGGGTACAGTGGGTATGGAAATCGACCGGAATCGAGATGTTCTTCTTGAACAGCTTGACCAGCGTGGCGACACGGCGCGGCGGGATCAGGCCCGACATGTCCTTGATGGTAATCATGTCGGCGCCCAGTGCGGCCATCTGTTTTGCCTTGTCGAGGAAATAGGCATCCGTGAAGACGGGCTGCGGCTGTTTCCTGCCCATCAGGCGCTGCATGAAGGAGGGTTCGGGATATTTCGGGTCGACCGTATAACATACGGCGCAGTCGGCGATGCCGCCGTACTGCTTGACGTATTTGATCGTCGATTTCACGTTGTCCACGTCGTTCAGGGCATCGAAGATACGCATGATGCCCAGCCCGCTTTCGATCGCGTTGCGGCAGAAGCCGTCGATCACGTCGTCGGGGTAAGGCGCGTAGCCGAACAGGTTACGGCCGCGCGAAAGCGCCGTGAGCTTCGACACCTTGCCCACAGCCTTGTAGATCGTCTCCAGGCGCGTCCACGGGTTCTCGTTGAGATAACGCATCACCGAGTCGGGTACGGCACCGCCCCAGACCTCCATCGCATAGAAATTTGCATCCTTGTAGAAGGGCAGGCAACGGTCTACCTGTGCCTGCGACATGCGCGTCGCGAACGAGGACTGCTGTCCGTCGCGCAACGTAAGGTCTCTGATTTTGAGATTTCTCGCCATTGTGATATTTTTGATTAAGGGTTCTTGTTGCCGCTTTTACTGTTATTCCAATAACAAAGATAATAAACAATTTGAAATTCCAACCATTTTACAGGGATTTTTCACAAAAAACACCGGAAACGGTTACTTTTCGTAAAAGCGCCCCGCCCGGAAGCGCCCGGCGGGCTACGCCTGAATATCCTGCTCGGGGACGAACAACTGCTTGTACGACGTCCCGTCGAGGTACTTCTTCTTGAAGATATTGACGCAGAAGACGAACATCTCCAGCATCAGCGGCCCGAAAATCACCCCCATGAACCCGAAGAGCGACAGCCCGATGAAAACGCCGAAGATCGTCACCAGCGGATGCGTATCGGCCATCTTCTTCTGCATGATGAACCGCACGACGTTGTCCACGTGCGTCACGACCAGCCCGCCGTAGAGGAGCAGCCCGATGGCCGGCCCCCAGTCGCCCGTCAGCGCCATGTAACCCGCAAGCGGCAGCCATATGAGCGCCGTCCCGAAGATGGGGATGATCGTTGCGAAACAGGTCAGCACGCCCCAGAACAGCGGGCTCGGGGCGTTGAAGACCAGGTAGCCCACGAACGCCACGACGCCCTGCACGACGGCCAGCAGGGGGATGCCGATGGCGTTCGAACGGACGATCATGTGCACCTCGCGCATGACGCTGCTGCCCACGTCCCGGTTGAAAGGCAGTATCTCGCGGCAGTAGCCTTCCATGCGCAGGCCGCCGATGAGGATGAAATAGAGCACGAACAGCAGCACGATGATGTTGATGCCGAAATCCATGATGCTGCCCAGCACCCACTGCCCCAGCCGGGGGATCACGCCCACGAGCGACGTGATGTTCTTCTCCTGCCAGAGGTTGTATCCCGTCTTGTCGTGGATCAGCGCAGCGATGTGCTTGAGCGGCTCGACGACCGACTCGGGCGCGAGGGCGATGTCCTGCACCTGGTTGACGACCATCCAGACGATCAGGCTGATTGGCACCAGGAAACACAGCACCGCCTCGCCCAGCAGCAGCGACGCGGCCAGGCTGCGCCGCCATTTGCGGCAGGCCGTGAGGTAATGCATCTGCCGCCGGAGCAGCACGTAGATCGTCATGGCACCCAGCACCCCGCCCAAAAACGGGGTCAGCTCGATGAAGATCGTGACCCCCAGTCCGAGGATCAACACGAAAAGCGAATAACGCCAGTATAGTTCCTTGAAAGCCTGCATGCGAGTCAGCTGCACAAGGAACGTGCCGCACGTGCAAGGCAGTGCCCGTCAACAGGTTGAAAAATATTTGAACAAAATTTGCGGTGTTCTGTTGCGGCTGTGAAATATTTGGTTTAAATTTGTATAAGCAAATTATGGACGGCTTTATGGAAATAACGGTTTCCACCGGCACCCTGCATCACCGATACGGTGCGGGAGAAGGTATGCAAACCGGATATCGGCTATCGCCGGGCACGGCCGGCGATACGCAACGACGAGGGGTATCTCACACGCGGAGTATCCCTCGCAACTTTATACAAACCCCAGTATTTTATGTATCACAAAGCCTTCCCGAAAGGTTGCCGGGGGTTAAAATCCTGTGAAATTCCAACCATCCCGCCGGCGGAAGCGGAGAAATCCCCGATATTAGTGCCGCGGATCGCGACACCCAGAAATGAAGAAACCGAAATATCCATTACACTCTTTTATTTACTAATCCATTAAAAAGTATGAGAAAACATTTACAACATTTCCTCATGACGGCCGCCCTGATTCTGTTCGGAGTGTCCGCCGCTGTCGCGCAATCGGCAGTTACGGGTAAAATCGTAGATGAGACCGGCGCACCGCTGATCGGTGCCTCTGTGACCGTACCCGGCACATCGCAGGGTGTCAGCACCGACGTCGACGGCAACTTCACGCTGAAGACCGATGCCAAGGAGATCGAGATCAGCTACGTGGGCTACGTCCCGACCAAAAAACCCGTCACGGGCCCGAACGCACGCCTGGGCATCATCCAGATGGAGCCCGACGCCGTGGCATTGCAGGATGTCATCGTCATGCAGTCGGTGGCCGTGCAGCGCAAAACCCCGGTAGCCGTATCGACGGTCAACGCCGAGGAGATCAGCTACAAACTCGGCGGACAGGAGTTCCCCGAAATCCTGAAATCGACGCCGGGCGTCTACGTGACCAAGGACGGCGGCGGCTTCGGCGACTCGAAGATCAACATGCGCGGTTTCCAGGCGGCCAACGTGGCCGTGATGGTCAACGGCGTCCCCGTGAACGATATGGAGTGGGGCGGCGTATACTGGTCGAACTGGGCCGGCCTCTCGGACGTGACGCGCAGCATGCAGACCCAGCGCGGCCTGGGCGCCTCGAAAATCTCGTCTCCCTCGGTCGGCGGTTCGGTCAACATCGTGACCAACGGCATCGAGGCCAAGCAGGGCGGCACGTTCTCGTTCGGCGTAGGTAACGATGGCCTTTACAGCCTTTCGTTCAGCCTCTCGACGGGCCTCACCAAGAGCGGCTGGGCACTGTCGGTACTCGGCGCGAAGCGCTGGGGCGACGGTTACATCCAGGGAACCAACTTCGAAGGCTACAACTGGTTCGTCAACATCTCGAAGCGCATCAATGACCGCCACCAGTTGTCGCTGACCGCCTTCGGCGCCCCGCAGAAGCACGCGCAGCGCCATGCCCTCGACGACGGACTGAAGATCGAGGAGTGGCAGAAGGCCAAGAACTTCATGGGCGAAAAGGACATGTACCGCTACAACGCCGAGTACGGTTTCGACAAGAACGGCAGGCAGCGCTACTCGCACTTCAACGAATACCACAAGCCCCAGATCTCGCTGAACCACCAGTGGCAGATCGACTACAAGTCGTCGCTCTCGACGGCGCTCTACATGTCGATCGGACGCGGCAGCGGCTACTCGGGCCAGGGCCGCACCTCGGCAGACCGCAACATGTGGAAGGGTACCAACTACGGCGTGCTGAACACCACCTTCCGTAACCCCGACGGCACGTTCGCCTACGACAAGATCCAGGAGATGAACGCCGCCAGTCCCGACGGTTCGCGCATGATCATGTCGAAGAGCAACAACAACCACATGTGGTACGGGCTGCTCTCGACCTATACCAACCAAATCTCCAAGTCGCTCGAACTGTCGGCCGGTATCGACGTGCGCTACTACATCGGCGAGCACAACAACGAGATCATCGACCTCTACGACGGTAAGTACTACATCGACGACGACAGCCGCAAGAACGTCAAGGCCGAGCAGAACGCCGCCGCAGCCGATCCCAACTGGAAATACCAGAAATTACAGGTCGGCGACAAGGTTTACCGCGACTACGACGGCCACGTACACCAGGAAGGCGTATTCGCCCAGCTGGAGTGGACGAAGAAAAACCTCAACGCCTTCGTATCGGGTTCGGTTTCCAACACCGGCTACTGGCGCTACGACCGCTTCTACTACGACGCCGCACACGCCGAGTCCGAGCACGTGAACTTCATCGGTTACACGGTCAAGGGAGGCGCCAACTACAACATCAACGAGAAACACAACGTGTTCGCCAACCTGGGCTACATCAGCCGCGCCCCGTTCTTCTCGGGCGGCGCGTTCCTGCAGAGCACCACGAGTAACGCCAAGAACCCCGACCCGCTGAACGAAAAGGTCTTCTCGGCCGAGGTAGGCTACGGGTTCCGCTCGGGCATCCTTTCGGTCAACCTGAACGGTTACTACACGCTCTGGATGGACAAGTCGGTCGTACGTTCCAGCTCGATGGCCAACGGCGACTACGCCCGCGTGAACCTCTCGGGTGTGGACGCACGCCACATGGGCCTCGAACTGGACTTCGTACTGCGCCCCAACCGCTGGCTGGACGTGACTGGTATGCTTTCGCTGGGCGACTGGCAGTGGGACAGCGACTCGAAGGGCTACATCTACGACACGCAGGGGCAGCCCCTGACCAAGGCTTTGGACGGCACGGTCGCCTCGGGCATCATGGCTGAAGACCACGCATGGCTGAACCTGAAGCAGAAAGGCATCAAGGTCGGCGGTTCGGCACAGACCACCGGAGCCCTCGGCGTCACGGTACGCCCGATGAAGGGCCTGCGCGTCAGCGCCGACTGGAACGCCTACGGCAACAACTACGCCGACTTCTACATCGGTTCGCAGACCAGCCTGAGCGGTAACTCGACCGTCGACGTGAAAGACCCGTGGAAAATTCCGTGGGGACACCAGCTCGACCTCTCGGCCAGCTACGCCTTCAAGATCGGCAACGTACGCGCCACGATCTACGGCAACGTGAACAACGTCTACGACTACAACTACATCATGGACGCGCAGTGCGCCGCAGCCGACGAAGGTATCTGGCAGAACGTATATGCCGTAATGTACTCGTTCGGTCGTACCTATACCGTAAGACTGAAAATTAACTTCTAATTACAGCGAACCATATGAACAAGCATATTGTAAAATACCTTCTGGCCCTTGCGACGATAGCATTCGTGGGGGGGGGTTGTAATGTCGACGATTACAACGAGGAGTATCTGGACGGGTTCAACCCCGACAAGGAGATCACCGACGTCCAGGTGCTGAAATACACGATGACCGACGCCGACTACGCCAGCGTCGCGTCGAACGCCGCCAACAAGGCGATCGCCGAAGCCGCAGGGCCCGATGCAGTGGCAGCCCTGGCCGCCGTAGGCACTGCAAAATGTTTCTCCGAAGCCGCTTCCGCCACGACGTACCTGCCCGCATTCCTGGCTGCAGGTTACGATAGCTACCTCTCGAACGGCTCGACTGTCACCGTTACCTATAAGAACCAGCGCGGCGAGATATCCGAGGCCATCACCGGCATCGCTTCCGCCTCGACCTACGAGCTCAAGGCCGCCGACTACGAGGTAGCCTGGGGCGAGGAGATCACGGCCGACTACTTTACACCCGGTAAGCCGGCAGCCAACTACCTGCCGCGCATCCTCAAGGAGGCCGTCAAGAACGCCGAGGCCGGCGACTACGTCATCGCCGAATACGCCTATTCCGAGCAGGAGCCTTCGACCGGAGGCGGCGAAATCCCCGAGACCATCAACAAGATCAGCGAAATCATTGCCCCCGGCGACTATACCGTGCAGGGCACCGTTTCGGCTGCCTATGCCCGCGGCTTTATCGTCGACGACACCACGGGGGCTATTCTGGTATATCTGAACGCCCCGTCGAACTACTCGCTAGGCGATGTAGTGAAGGTCAAGGGTGCCGTTACGGAATACAACAGCGGCATGCAATTCGGCAACACGGCCGAGATCACGCTCGTGGAGAAAACCAAGAATTTCGCCTTCCCCACGGCACAGGCCATGTCGGGCAGCGAGCTCGACGCCTACCTGACCGCAACGTCGATCAAATTCGTCAGCCTGACGGGTACGCTCTCGATCAGCGGCAACTATTACAACCTCAAGGTGGACGGTGCCGCGACGGCCACCGGCAGCCTCTCCTTCCCCAACAAGGGGCAGATCGACGAGAGCCTGGACGGTAAGAAGGTCACCGCGACCGGTTACCTCTTCTCCGTCAGCAAGAGCGGCGACGCACCCAAATTCGCCAACATGATGGTCGCCACGATCGCCGAGGAGGGTTCGCAGCCCGCATTCACGCCCGTGGGCGTCGTCGCATCGGCCGATCCCGGCACGTTCAGCGTGACGGGACAGATCGCAGCGACCTACAAGCGCGGCTTCCTCATCAACGACGGCACAGGGTCGATCCTCATCTATACCAATGCCGACCCGACCGGAACCTATGCCATCGGCGATCTGGTCAGCGTGGAAGGTACCACTTCGGCTTATGCCGGGCTGAACCAGTACCCCCCGGCATCGACCGTCACCAAACTCAATACCGAGGCCAATAAGTTCACCTACCCCGCGATCCGCGAAATGGACGGTACCGACATGGACGGTTACCTGACGCTGACCACGGCGCAGTACGTGCGTTACACGGGTACGCTGAAAATCGACGGCAACTACTACAACGTCATCAACGACGAAGCGCTGACGGCACAAGGCAGCCTCTCGTATGTCCTGGACGGCGCCGTAGACCCAGCACTCGACGGACAGGAAGTCGTCGTGGAAGGCTATGCGATCGGCGTATCGGGCAGCAAGTTCCTCAATACGATGGTCACTTCTGTCAAGCCGGCAGCCAATGCTTCGGCAGCTTCCTTCGGCATGACCCGCGCCGCGGTGACCAAGAACCGCTATGCGATTTACACCTTCGACGGCACGTCGTGGGCAGCCGCAGAAAACACCACGATGGTCAACCCCGAGGACTACACGCAGATGGGCGCCACCAATCCCAACTTCAGTTCGTCGTTCTCGCAGGACACCTACCTGCCCCTCTACCTGAAGTACAAATATCCCTACGCCCTGGCCGAGGAGAAGATGAACGTGGCATACCACTTCTACGACTCGACGGACAAGGTGACCCTGCTCTTCGCCGACGAGTACACTTACGACGGTGCGGACTGGATCAAGACCGAGGACACAGAGACGCTCGACGGCCCGTTCAAGAAGGTCAGCGGCAAATGGAACTTCGACCCCAGCATGACGCTCGTCGTGGCCCCCGACCGCAGCGCTTACAGCAAGAGCTTCTACCAGGCTTGCGTGGACTGGGTACTCCAGAACAAGGACGCCGCCTATACGACGGATAACCGTAGCGGGAGCCGCCTCACGGATTCGGAATATTACAGCGGTTGCGCGGCAAGCTACACCAACCTGAACTGGCGTATCAACACGCTTCCGAAATACTACTGGAGCGAAGCCGGTGAAGACATATCGGCCTACGACAACTGGGGGTCGGAAGACAAGGATGCCATGCGCGCATCGTACCAGGCATTCTACGACGAAGTAGAGAAGCGTTTCGGCGAGGTAATGTCCGCCGCCCTGGGTACGCTCTACCCCGATGTCAAGATGATTTCCGGCATCGACGTGATCTACACCGTACAGATGATGCTCTACACGCAGCACATCGGCTCGGGCACGGGCAAGGTGACGCACGCATTCGAATTCAAACTCGTCGACACCGGCAAGTTCGAATACGTACGCATGTACGCACTCTCGCCGGAGTATGAACTGATGAAGGATGCCAACTTCGAATAACGGAATCCGATCCAAAGCAAAGGGCCGCTCGCAATGAGCGGCCCTTTTTATTTTTCAATCGTCGGACGGATCGGATCACGGGACAGGGAAAACTGCTGCAAAAGAGGAAGCCGACGATTCGTGCGGGCGGAGCGAACGGCCTGCGGGTACGGCTATACGGACGGAGTACCCGGATATGGTCTTGACGCGCTACCCTACTTTCGGGGCAGCAGCCGACGGCGCAGCAGGTCGCAGGTTGCGGCCGGCGCCGAATGGTCGAACAGCTGCCCGCGGATACCCAGCGCCGCTGCGGCGGCAATATTGGCCGGGCGGTCATCGATAAAGAGCGTCTGCGCAGGATCGAGTCCGTAACGGCCGAGCAGTCGCCGGTAGATTTCCGGCTCGGGTTTCACCACGCCCTCCTCGCAGGAGACCACCTCACCGTCGAAAAGCCCGTAGACGGGGAAACGGCGCAGGAAGTCGATGAACTCGCGCGACATGTTCGAAAGCACATACAACTTGTAGCCGGCGGCCTTCAGGTCGCGGACAAGCTGCTCGGTGGGCTTCACGGGTTCCTGCATGTCGATCGACAGACGCAGGTACTCCTCGCATTTCGCGCGCGGGCAGGCATTGATCCCGGAAAGGATGCCGGTCACCTCGTCGAGCGTCGACACCCCGCGGTCGTAGTCCTCCCAGAAAGCCGGCATGGGCTCCGAACGGATGAAACTGAAAAAGTCGTGGAATTCTTGCGTACACTTGCTTCTGTCGCGGGCAAAAAGCACTCCGCCCAGGTCGAAAACGATATTTTCCATGGGGCAAAGATAGCCATTTTTTCGTTTGGTTCATGATTTGCAGGCTGGCGCATAACAAAAACTCCGATTATGAACTATGGCATAAGCATCCTCTTCCGCGCCATTCCCCTTGCGATGGCAGCCTTCTGTTTCGCTTACGGCGCCTACGTTTTCGCCGCCGGCGACGACCCCTCGCGGCTCACGGCAGGCCCCGTGCTCTTTTTCCTGGGCTCGATCTGCGTCGCGCTTTACTGTACCGCCGCCACCATCATCCGCCAGATCATCGGCACCTATACCGCCGCCGCGAAATACCTTTTCCCGGCCATCGGCTATGCGGTCGCCGCCATGACGGTCATCTGCGGGCTTTTCATCATCCAGTCGCACATGACCGGGGCGTTCGTCACGGGGCATGTCGTCTGCGGGCTGGGGCTCATCACGGCGTGCGTCTCCTCGACGCGTTTCAGCCTGATCCCCAAGAACTCGGGTGACAGCACCTTCTCGGTCAACCCCGCAGGCTTCACCCGCGGGCAGAGTTCGCTGCTGATCTTCATCGTGTCGGCCATAGCCGCCGGGGCATGGGTGTGGTGCATCCTGCTCTTCGCGCTGGGAACGCTCCCGGCGCATATCGTGGCGGGAAGCGTCATGTTCGGCATCGCCTGCGTCTGTACGTCGCTCTTCGCGCTGGTGGCCAGCATCGCACGCCAGGCACGGGGCAGCTATACGATGGAAGAACGCCGCCGGTGGATGGGGCTGGTGCTCGCGATGGGCGGCCTGGCCTTCGTGCTGGGGCTGATCCTCCTCTTCACGCTCCGGGGCGAGGCGATCAGCTTCGTGGGCTTCGTGCTCATAGGGCTGGCACTGATCTGCTGGAGCATATCGAGCAAGGTCATCCTGCTGGCAAAGATCTGGCACGCCGATTTCCCGCTGGCCAACCGCATCCCGATCATCCCGGTGCTTACGGCCCTGGCCAGCCTGTTCCTCGCGGCATTCCTCTACGAGGCGGCGCTCTCCGAACCCAAATATTTCGTCCCCGCACGCGTCCTGACGGGTTTCGGAGCCATCTGCTTCACGCTCTACTCCATCGTCTCGATCCTCGAAAGCGGCGCGAGCAAGAAATAGCCCCGCTGCAAGGCCATAAAAAAAGCCACCTTCCCCGGGTGGCTTTTCTTATTGCCTTTATCGTCACATGGGTCAGAACAGGTGGCAAGCCACCGTCAGCCCGGCCATGACGATGGAAACCATCGACATCAGCTTGATAAGGATGTTAAGCGACGGGCCCGAAGTGTCCTTGAACGGGTCGCCGACGGTGTCGCCCACCACGGTGGCCTTGTGGCACTCGGAGCCTTTGCCGCCGAAATGCCCCTCCTCGACCATCTTCTTGGCATTGTCCCACGCGCCGCCCGCATTGGCCATGAACACGGCCAGCACGAAACCCGAACTGAGGCCGCCGACCAGCAGGCCCATCACGCCGGCCACGCCGAACACGAGACCGACGGCTAGCGGCACGACGATGGCCAGCAGGCTGGGGAACATCATCTCGCGCTGTGCACCGCGGGTCGAAATCTCCACGCAGCGGGCATAGTCCGGCGTGCCTTCGCCCGTGAGGATGCCCTTGATCTCGCGGAACTGGCGGCGCACCTCGTTCACCATGCTCTCGGCGGCACGTCCCACGGCGTTCATCGTCAGGCCGCAGAACAGGAACGACATCATGGCGCCGATGAAGATGCCGATCAGCACCGTCGGGTTCATCAGCGTGACCTGGTAATACTCCATGAAATCGAGGATCGAAGCCTTCTCGACCAGCTGCGAGGTGCCGTTGGGCAGGTCAAGCATCGTGATGCCGTTGTGCAGCAACCCGATACGGATCTCCTCGATGTAGGATGCCAGCAGTGCCAGTGCGGTCAGCGCCGCGGATCCGATGGCGAAGCCCTTGCCCGTGGCAGCGGTCGTATTGCCCAGCGCGTCCAGCGCATCGGTGCGCTTGCGCACCTCGGGGCCGAGGCCGCTCATTTCGGCATTGCCGCCCGCATTGTCAGCGATCGGGCCGTAGGCGTCCGTGGCGAGCGTGATGCCCAGCGTCGAGAGCATACCGACGGCGGCGATGCCGATGCCGTAGAGCCCCAGCGACATATTCATCGGAGCCATCATATTCTCCATGTCGAAGCCGATGGCGCACAGATAGGCGAGGATAATCGCGGCACCGATCGTCAGGACGGGGATGGCCGTCGAGATCATGCCCGACCCGACCCCGGCGATGATGACCGTGGCCGGCCCGGTCTGGGCGCTTCCGGCGATCTTCTGCGTCGGTTTATAGGAGTGCGAAGTGTAATATTCGGTAGCCTGCCCGATGATGATACCGGCGACGAGCCCCGTGATGACCGAGCACGACAGCCCGAGCCAGTTCTGGATACCCAGCAGGTAGAGGATGCCGAACGTCGCGCCGGCAATCAGCAGCGAACTGAAATTGACACCCACGCCCAGCGAGCGGAGCAGCTCGCGCATCGAGGCGCCCTCACGGGTTCGCACGAGGAAGATGCCGATGATCGAGAGCACGATCCCCACGGCCGCGATCAGCATCGGCGCCAGCACGGCCTTGAGCTGCATCGCCATGCCGTCGGCCGTGGCGAACGCCGCCGCGCCCAGCGCCGCCGTGGCGAGCACCGAACCGCAATAGCTCTCATAGAGGTCGGCGCCCATGCCGGCCACGTCGCCCACGTTGTCGCCCACGTTGTCGGCGATGGTCGCGGGGTTGCGCGGGTCGTCCTCCGGAATCCCCGCCTCGACCTTACCCACCAGGTCGGCACCCACGTCGGCCGCCTTGGTATAGATACCGCCGCCGACGCGGGCGAAGAGCGCCTGCGTCGAGGCGCCCATGCCGAAGGTCAGCATCGTCGTGGTGATGACCACGAGTTTCTGCGGCCCCGACACCTCCACGAAGCGTTCGAGGATAACATACCAGAACGAGATGTCCAGCAGCCCGAGCCCCACGACCACGAGCCCCATCACGGCGCCGCTGCGGAAGGCGACCTTCAGGCCGCGGTCGAGCGACTGGCGTGCGGCGTTGGCCGTACGCGCCGAAGCATAGGTTGCGGTCTTCATGCCGAAATAACCGGCAAGCCCCGAGAAGAAACCGCCCGTCAGGAAGGCGAAGGGCACCCAGGGGTTCTGCACCCCGGCGCCGTAGGCCAGGTAGGCGAAGAACAGCGCCAGGATGATGAATACGATCAGCACGACCTTGTACTGCTGGCGCAGGTAGGCCATGGCGCCCTTGCGCACGTGCTCGGCGATCTCGCGCATGCGCGGGGTACCTTCGTCCTCGCGCTTCATGCTGCGGTAAAATGCCCAGGCTACGGCCAGAGCAATGACAGCAGCGGCAGGGACGATCCAGAAAATCAAAGGAATGTTCATTTCGATAGAATTAAGGTTTTTAGAGTTTGTCGAATCGGTTATTAATACAAATATAATAATTTATCCCGATACTGTACTTTCCCGGACGGGCCGATATACAGCACAAAAAATCCCGGCAGCTCCGCACTCCCCCCCCCGCCCTGAGGCAACGAAAAACGGAAAGGAGCGAAGCCTTCGAAACACTTCGAATCTTCGCCCCTTCCCGTTTATGCGCCTGCGGCGTTCAGCGGATCACCGCACCGCTACGAGCCGAAGTTGTCGTAGAGGATATTCTCCGACGGCACTCCGAGGTCGTCCAGCATCTTGACCACCGACGCGATCATCATCGGGGGGCCGCACATGAGGTAGATGCAGTCCTCGGGCGCCTGGTGGTTCTTGAGGTAATTCTCATAGAGCACGTTATGCACGAAGCCCGGGGTGTATTTCACGCCCGCGGCATCCGCCTCGGGATCGGGACGGTCGAGCGCCAGGTTGAACTTGAAATTGGGGAACTCCTTTTCGATGGCATGGAACTCGTCCACATAGGGAGCCTCCTTCAGCGCACGGGCACCGTACCAGAACGACACGGGGCGCTTGGTCTTTTCGGTCTTGAACAGATGCATCAGGTGGCTGCGCATCGGGGCCATACCGGCACCGCCGCCGATGAAGATCAGCTCCTGCGTGTCGGGCAGGTTGTCCGGCAGGAAGAACTCGCCGTAGGGGCCCGAGATCGTCACCTTGTCGCCCGGCTTGCGGGAGAAGA
>ERZ791625.655-NODE-655-length-21728-cov-4.507544_pt1 | contig 21728 bp, 20 predicted proteins | sample MGYA00510267_ERZ791625 | MGnify/ENA primary metagenome ERZ791625 (study PRJEB30046, sample SAMN00715229) | human gut metagenome | study: EMG produced TPA metagenomics assembly of the A metagenome-wide association study of gut microbiota in type 2...
CCCCCGAAAATGCAAATGTCGAAATATTTACAAATATCGTTAACAGATTGGCCATATTTTCTTAATAGTTCGGCCGCAATTCGGTATATGCTGTCGTTCGACAGAAAAAATGAACAGCACCGCCCGCGGAAAATTCCGTCGGGCGGTGTTGCTCGGTAAAGGTAATGAGAAGATGGCGTATTAAAAATAGGAATGTGCCAAGCAATTCACTTTTATGAAAGGGAATTCAATCAGCACGCCCGCAATTCCGACGGTCGGATGCGGCTCAAAGCGAGTCGCCGAAATCCATGCGGAATTTTGCTGCAAGCTTCTCCGGCCAGTCGGACACGGAATTCAGCTTGTCATAGAAATTGTGCGGTCCTTCGGTTTCGAACTTCAGTCCGCCGATAAGCTCCCTGTTGTCATACAGCCAGCAGATGCGGTCAATGAGATAGTTCATCTGCGAAACGGTGTATACCCTGCGCGGCACGGCAAGGCGAACGAGTTCCATTGCGCCGTAGGGCTCAACATCCGCATCATCCCACGGCTCATCAATTGCTCCGCGCTCCATGCCTCTTGCGCCGGAAGCAATATAAATTGCAGCTGCAAGGCTGCCCGCCGGATAGTCCTTGCGGGCGATATGCGGAACAAATTTCATTGCGTCAAGGTGACAGCCGAGACCGCCGGGCGGTGTGACAACGGGAATGCCTGCATCTTCAAGCTCATTGCAGAGATATTCGATGAATTGCGGGCCCTGAGCGATAATGTTTTCGTCCATTGTGTCGTCAAGACCGACGCAGATAGCTTCCATCTCTTTAACGCTCATGCCGCCGAAAGTGGGGAAGCCCTCAAAGCTTGAAACGAAGGTTTTGATATGCTCGAAGAGCTTTTTGTCATTAAGAATGATTGCGCCGCCCCTGCCGAAGCCGAGTTTGCGTGCGGAGAAATAGATGATGTCCATTGCGTCCGAAAGGGTGCGCACGATTTCACGAATGCTCTTGTCGGAATAGGCGGTTTCGCGGGTTTTGATAAAGTACAGATTGTCCTGAAGCAGGCTTGCGTCAAGAATGGAAAGCACTCCGTATTTTTTGCACAGTTCGGATACTGCAAGCATGTTGTCAAGCGCAATGGGTTGGCCGCCGATGAGATTTGTGCCGGATTCAATGCGGACAAAGGCGATATTGTCGCCCTGCTCTTTGAGCACGCGTTCAAGCTTTTCAAGATCGAAATCGCCCTTGAACGGGTTGGAACTCTGCCTGTTAAGCCCGTCTTCCTGCAAACAGATAACGTAGTCGCCGCCGCAGTATTTTATTTTGCCGACAGAGGTGCCGAACTGGAAGTTCATCGGAACGATCGAACCGGGCTTGGGCTGCACGAACGCAAGCGCAAGCATATGTTCACAGGCGCGGCCCTGATGAACGGGAAGAAAATAATCCTTGTTGAAAATCTCTTTGATTTTGGCAGCAAGGCGATAATAGGTTGCACTGCCGGCATAGCTGTCGTCGCCGACCATCATCGCGCCGAGCTGTTCGTTGGTCATTGCGTTGACGCCGCTGTCGGTCAGCATGTCGAGATAAACATCCTCGCTGCGGAGGCAGTATGAATTGAAGCCCGCTTCGCGAATTGCGCTGACGCGTTCTTCAACGGACGGGATGCGTGTTTTTTGAACGATGCAAACCTTGTGCATCTCAAGGGGCAGGGATTTTCTGCGGTAATATTGAACCTTATCCATAGAATCTCCTTTCGGTCAATAAAATCATTCCGGTGAATGACTAAACAATCTGTTTGGATATAAACGCCGGCTGCATTCGTCCGTACGGATCGTGCAGTGTTCCGCCGATTACCCTGCTATTATACGCAGCAGTCGTATCGGGTGCAATTCAGGAACATGCGCAATTTCCGTTTGTTAACAGTTTTGCCACAATTCAAACTAAAATTATACTCAGTAATGCAGAAAATGCATTAACAAATGCATACCTCTCACTTTGAAAAACAAAACTGCGATTCGGAACTTCGGAACAATGAAGCTCGAACCGCAGCTGTCGGTGGTTATATCCTTTTTTCGGGAATCAAATGATTCGGAGAAAGTCGCATTGAATCATTCGGTAATATAGGCCTTTACAAGTTCGTAAGTGTTTTTTACGCCGTCAACGTGGGAACGTTCATATCCGTGGGAAGCGTAAACTCCCGCTCCGATAAGTCCGTGGCGCAGATCGTAACCGGCATCAAGCGCCGCATCCGCATCGGAACCGTAGAAGGGATAGACATCAAGCGCGTAATCAAGATTATGCTTCTTTGCAAGCTCAACAAAACGGGACGTAACATCGTAATTATACGGACCGTGTGAATCCTTTACACAGATGGAAACCTGATGTTCCTTGCATTCAAGTCCGTCGCCGACGCAGCCCATGTCAACGCTGATGATCTCTTCGGCATCGGCGGGAATACCGCTTGAGCAGCCGTGGCCGACTTCTTCAAATACGGTGAGATAGATGTAAACTTTGCGGGTCAAAGAAAGCTTTTCTGTTTTAATTGCCTTTGCAATGCCCATGAGAATCGCCGCACTGAGCTTGTCGTCGAGGAAACGGCTTTTAATATAGCCTGTTTCGGTGATTCTTGTGCGCGGATCAAAGCAGACATAATCGCCCGTTGCAATGCCGAGTTTTCTTGTTTCGTCGGCGGAAAACACTTTTTCGTCAAGCACAAGCTCCATGTTATCGTAGCTGCGCTTCTGGCTGTCGTATTCGCCGTTGACGTGAACGGAAGGGTTGTTCATCTGGAAACAGCCTTCAAAAACCTTGCCGTCACGGGTATAGACACGTGCATTTTCGCATTCGGCGTTGTTTGCGTTCATGCCGCCTATGCGGGTCAGCTTAAGCCTTCCGTTGCTCTTGACTTCGGATACCATTCCGCCGAGGGTGTCAATGTGTGCAGAGAAGACAACCGGGCTGCCTTCGCCGCCGAGACAGCAGAGCACACAGCCCTTGCGGGTAAGCTCAGGCTCAAAACCGAACTCGCGGAGCTGCTGCATGATGTAATCCGCAGCTTTGCGCGTGAATCCGCTCGGACTGTCTATTGCCATAATTTTCTTCAGTTCATCAAGAATATAGTTAAGCATTTTTCCTCTCCTTATGTAAAAACATCATTCGTTTAACAGCGCATCCGCAACCTGAAAAGCTGGAGTGCTTTCATCGATTCCGTTCAGTGCGTTTTTTTCGGTTTCATCGCCCTCGTCAATCGGGCTGTGCGCTTCGGTGTGTGTGCCCATGTTGATGAAAACCTGCATAAGCTCAAGAATTTCTTTTGTAAGCGGTTCGCCCTCGAACGCTGCCGCAACACCGATTTCGGATTCGCCGCAGGCGCGTACGATTTGAACAAGTTCCTCAAAACTCATTCCGGGAACATACAGGCTTTCAAGATAGTTCTCAACGCCGTAGCATTCAAACCCGTGTGATTTAAGCTTTGCAAAATCGAGCTTTTCTTCAAACTCGGCGGCGAAAAGCTTGCCGTCGATCGACACTTGCAAAAAGTCAACGGCAATATCGCAGATTCCGTTCACGGTCAGAACAGGGATGGGATAGTATTCAAGAAAGTTGTCCCCGTTCACGGTAACGGTGTGGCGGTCATAATAGCCCCATTCAACATTGTAACCGAGCTTTTCAAGCGTGTTGCGCAGCATGATGGCACGTTCACTCAGTGTACGGTACGAATCGTTGACAACGTTCACATTCTTAGGTATTTTCATAATTCAGGACTCCTTTTGCAGTTTGATTTCTTCAGACAGAAACGTAAAATCTGTTTTGCGCTTCGTGCAGTTTTTTATATTCGCCGCCGGCGGCGAGAAGTTCATCGTGGGTTCCCATTTCGGCAATTCCGTGTTCGTCAACAACGGCAATTTCATCCGCGTTACGAATTGTGGAGAGACGGTGTGCAATAACAAGCGTTGTTCTGCCCTTGCTCAACCTGTCGAATGCCTGCGTGATGCGCGCTTCGGTTGCGGAATCCAATGCGCTTGTTGCTTCATCCAAAATGAGAATCGGCGGGTTTTTCAGAAAAATCCTTGCGATGGAAACACGCTGTTTCTGCCCGCCGGAAAGCGTTATGCCGCGTTCGCCGACAATGGTGTCATATCCGTCGGGCATCTTCATGATATCGTCGTGAATTTCCGCCGCAACGGCTGCCTGCACGATTTCTTCATCGGTTGCATCGATTCGGCCGTAACGAATGTTTTCTTTGATGCTCGCGGCAAAAAGGAACACATCCTGCTGAACGATGCCGATATTGCGGCGCAGTGATGAAAGCGTAACATCGCGAATATCAATTCCGTCAACGGTGATGCTGCCGGAGGTTATATCATAAAAACGGGGCAAAAGGTGGCAAAGAGTGGTTTTGCCGCCGCCGGAAGGACCGACAAGCGCGAGTGTCTGTCCGTGCCTGATGCTGAGGCAAATGTTTTCAAGCACATTGCCGCCGGAACCGTACGCAAAGGAAATGTTTTTGAACTCAATGTCGCCCTTAACGTTTTTGAGCTCGATTGCATCGGGTTTATCCTGAATCTCGGCTTCTGTATCGAGCAGCTCCGTGAATCGTTTAAAACCGGCCATGCCCATTGTGTATTGCTCCGCAAATGCGGAAAGCTTGCGTATCGGGGTAACAAACGATGAGATATACATCATAAAGATGATAAGCGTCGTTGTCGTCATTTTGCCTTTCATAATAAGCACACCGCTCACGGCAAGCACAATGACATTGAGAATGGTTGTGAAAAACTCCATTCCCGCCATAAACATGCCCATAGTTTTGTAATACGCAGACTTGGAGTTGACAAAGACGCCGTTTCCCTGTTCGAATTTTGAAATCTCATAATCCTCATTTGTAAAGGCTTTTGCAACCCGTGCGCCGCTTATGGAGGATTCGATCTGTGAATTGATAACCGCCATACCTTCTTTGACCTTGCGTGAGGTGCGGCTCATACGCTTCCGCAGATTCATAACGAAAATCAACATAACAGGAACGACGGCAATAAGAACGAGCGCAAGCCTCCACTCTATTGTGAGCATTACAGCAAACGCGCCGATGAATGTCAGCATGGAAATGAAAACATCTTCCGGACCGTGGTGAGCAAGCTCCGTAACGTCAAAAAGATCGTTTGTGCAGCGCGACAGCAATTTGCCCGTGCGTGACTTGTCATAAAAGCTGAAGCCGAGCTGCTGAAGATGCGTGAAAGCATCGCGGCGCATGTCGGCCTCAATATGAACGCCGAGTCTGTGCCCGAGTGCCGTGACGATATATGTTGCACCGGTGCGAAGGATATAAAGCAGGAAACATACCGCCATAAGAATGAAAAACGGGCGGTATTGCGGCGCGGTTGCGGAAAGATAGCGATCCAGTGCCAGTTTGGACAGCAGGGGATAGGCGATGTCCACGGATGAAATGAACAACGCACAAAGCATATCGACAGTGAACATGCCGATATGCGGCCTATAATAGGAAGCAAAACGCTTCAGGTTTGATTTTTTCGCGGTATTGTCTGTTTTATTCTTCATGGTATCAGTCTTTGGTTCTTTGATTTCGCTTTAATTTACTGTGCATCATTCGCCGTGCGGCGGACGACGGCGGGGTGAACGCACCTACTTGCTGTCTTCATCAAAAAAAGCATCATTGCTGATTTGTGATTTGTCAATGCCGGTTTGAGGTTTGACAGGCATTTTTTTGCATATCCCAAGCAGGATGATTGCTGCCGCAAACATCAGAACAGGTATAATTGCATTGATTCGCAGCACCCAAATAAGGCACAAAAGAACGAATGCCGCTCCTGTTAAAACAAGAGCGATTATGCTCAGCGCGCGCCGCATACAGGTTTCCTCCGATAACTGTCTTTTTCAATCGCATTTTACCATAAGGTGTGCTTTTTTTCAATGAAAAACAATATATATTCACAAAAGAGTTTCGAACAACATGACATTTATGCAAAGGGTGTTGACAACACGGCCGGAGCTGTGTATAATGTCAGAAGCAGTAAAGTTGCAGAGAGGTTTTTTGTGGACAGTTGCGACAGCAGCGACCGAAAGCGTCAGCATAACCGAATACGGAACGAACGGGCATAACCGAACGAACGCAGTTTGTTTGGCTATGTTTTTTGTTACATTCAAATAGTGTTCGCGCTTTCCGCACACAATTCTTCCTGCGGCGAAACTGCCGGAAAAATCGAATTTGAAAGGAATCTTGAAAGGATATCTGACTATGACAGACATCGACCCGCTTATACGTGGATTTTTCCACGCACAAGACGCACTTACCGCCGCGGCAAGCAATAATGCCGGAACCATTATTTGGCAAATTGTCTTGCAAATTGTACTCATTGCATTGAACGCAGTTTTTGCGTGTGCTGAAATCGCCGTGCTTTCCGTGAGCGATGCAAAGCTTGCAAGCCTTGCCGAAAGCGGCAACAAACGCGCAAAACGCCTTGCGAAGCTGACGAAGCAGCCGGCGCGCTTCCTTGCAACAATACAGGTTGCAATAACCCTTGCCGGTTTCCTTGCAAGTGCATTTGCAGCGGAAAACTTTGCTCAATACATTAAGCAGCTTATTCCGAACATACCGGAATCACTCTGCATCATCGTTATCACGATCCTGCTTTCGTACGTCACCCTTGTTTTCGGTGAACTTGTGCCGAAACGCGTTGCAATGAAAAAGTCCGAAAGCCTTGCGCTGAGCATCAGCGGACTGCTGAATTTTGTCTCAACGATTTTTGCTCCGCTTGTCTGGCTGCTTACGGTTTCAACAAACGGAGTCCTGCGGCTTATGCATATCGATCCGAACGGCGACGATGAAGAGGTCACGGAAGAAGAAATCCGCATGATGGTCGATGCCGGCGGAGAAAAGGGCACAATCGACCGCAGCGAACAGGAAATAATTCAAAATGTATTTGAATTTGACGATCTTACCGCGGGTGAAATTGCAACGCATCGAACCGATATTGTAATCCTCTGGGAGGAGGATGACGATAAAGAATGGGAAAAAACCATTTATGAACACAGGTATTCTCAGTTTCCTGTTTGCGGTGAAAGCGTTGATGACGTTATCGGCATACTGAATTCAAAGGATTATTTCCGCCTTGCGGACAGAAGTCGTAAAAACGTCATGGAAAATGCGGTTCGTGCGCCGTATTTTGTGCCTGAAGCCGTAAAAGCGGACGTTTTGTTCCGTGATATGCAGCATTCAAGGCGCGGTTTTGTGGTTGTGCTTGACGAATACGGCGGAATGAGCGGTATTCTCACGATGAACGATCTTGTTGAGCAGCTTGTCGGCGATCTTGACGATGAGGACGATGTCATTGAGACGGAGGAAGATATTGTTCACCTTCCGGACGGCAACTGGCGCATTCGCGGCAGCGCTTTGATTGAGGATGTTGCAGAGCAGCTTAATATCAAGCTCCCGTGCGATGAGTATGATACTTTCGGCGGCTATGTGTTTGCAACCCTCGGAAGAATTGCCGATGACGGAACAACCTTCAGCATTGAAACGGACATCATGAACATAGATGTTCTCGAAATTCGCGATCACAGAATCGAAACAACTGTTGTGAGGCTGAAAGAGCAGCCCCAAGGTGACGACTCCGATTCCGATAAGGATTAAGCGGGTTAAGCATATTGGCATAATCGGCAGGAAATTTTAATGTTTTAGAAGAAGGTGCGGGTAATACTTGCACCCTTTTTACATAACGTCAGCGCTGCAAAAATGATATAAATCCTAATATGACGTCAGTGTTCTTGACAGCGGGAAAAATAAATTATAAAATATAAGGCGGCGCATAAATGCGCTGCACGACTGCATTGCTTTTGCATTGAATAAATGATGAAGCGGTGCTGTGTGCAAACTAACAATACAGGAGAACACGAAACACATGAAAACACGCAGAATCATGGCCGTTGTGCTCGCCGCTTTGATGATGCTCAGCATCATTCCCGTTGCATTTGCAGAGGAAATCAGCTCCATTTCGGCAGATGCAGCATTGTCGGTGCGCATGGATGATGCTTGGGCGGCAATTGAACTTGCCGAAGCCGAAGCACTTGCTGACAACCTTCCCGCAAGCGACGTTATCAACGCCGTTTACACCGCTGCTCTCAACAACGAAAATGTTGATGCAGACAGCTTTTCCGATTTCACCGCCGACGGTTTCTTCTTTACCGTCAACGGAATGCATTGTGCATACAACTACAGGCTCCGCAACAAAATTGAAGCAAATGTAACCGAAGAAGGTTCCGTAACTTTCAACGCATCCAACGGCAAAGTCGTTGAAATGCGTGACGCAACCTCTCCGAACGTTCTGCTCGTCGGACCTTATTACGGCGGCTATGACCCCACCTTCACCGATCAGTATCGCCGTGAAGCAACTTCCATTGCGGAGGCAACCGGCGGCACGCTGACAATTCTTGCAGGCCATGATGCAACCGGTCCCGCGATCGCTGCTGCATTCCCCGACAAGGGTGCTGTCATTTACGACAGCCACGGCATCGCAAGCGGCACTTCCTCTTATCTCTGCCTTACCACCAACCAGGGTATCACCAACGAGGATTATTCAAACGGTTGGGCGGTTCGCTCCGGCAACGAAGCGTTCATTGACGGCAGATATATCGAGAACCATATCACAAGCGCACTTGACAATCCGTTCGTTTGGATGGCTATCTGCGAAGGCATGAAGCTCAGCGGCCGCGGCACTACCGGCTATGCACTCCTCCGTGCAGGCTGCGGTGCGGTTTACGGCTATTCTCAGAGCGTTACCTTCGTCGGAGACTACAAATTCGAAGAAACTTTCTGGAATGTTATCAAAGAAGAAGGAACTATTGCCGAAGCATACGCAACAATGGTTGACGTATGGGGTCCCGTTGATCCTTACGGTGATGCATGGCCCATCGTCATGAGCCCCGTTGATGATTTCCCCGCAAATCCCGACCAGGCACAGACGGTTTACTGCGATTGGACTCTTTTCGGCGAATCCGAAGAACCTATTGCACTCGAAGGCTATACCCTCAGCGCGAACGAGGCAAATATTGCAGTCGGTGAAACGGTCACCGTCAAGTTCAACCGCGAACCCGAGGATGCAAACCTCTATGACATTATCTGGACTTCTTCCGATGAGAACGTTGCTGTTGTTGACGGCAACAAGCGCAAGGTAAAGATTACCGGCAGCGGCAGCGGCACCGCAACCGTGACCGGCACGGTCATGGTTAACGGCAGTGTTTACGGCACTGCTGTTATCGCCGTCAGTGTTACCGGTGATGAATCACTTGCGGCAGCACTCAACGTTGAAGGCGGAAATCTCTGGTTCGGCACTTCCACCGAGTATCCCTTCACTGCTGTTGATGACGGAACAAGGGTTTTCGCACGTTCCGGCAACAAGCGCGTTGTTAACAGCAAGTCACAGCTCATGCTGACCATAGCGATGCAGAGCGGCGATACGATGGCATTCGACTATATCTGCAGCAGCCAGACAGATCGCGATTTCTTCAACTTCTATGTCAACAGGCAGGTTGAACTCCGCAAGTCCGGCGTTACCGAGCCCGATTGGCAGCGTTACACATTCACCGCTCCCGAGGATGGCGTGTACTACTTTGTTTGGGAATACACGAAGGACTCCGGCGGAAGCCAGGGTGAGGACTGTGTCTGCGTTGATAATGTTGCTTTCACCGGCACGACTCCCTCCACCCCCGAGCCCACTCCCGAACCTCCTGTTGAGGAGCATGACGGCGATATCAACGGCGACGGAAACACCAACACCGCGGACGCTGTTTTCGCAATGCGTTACGCACTCGGTCTCATTGAACTGACCGAAACTCAGCTCATTCACGGCGACGTGAACGAGGACGGCGTTGTGAACATCGCAGATGCAATCGGCATTATGCGTATTGCAATGGGCCTCAACTGATTTACGAATCAAATCACACAATGAAAAAATGAAGCGGAATTGAATTACCCGAAAACTGAATTCGGATATTCGCCGCAATGAAGCAAAACGGGTCGTTGGATGCAGCGATCCGTTTTGCATTAGCATTTGCAATGAGCACGTAAAGAAGTCCGAAAACCGGGCGGAAGGAACTGATGAAAAGATATTAGGAAATAACAAATAGATTATTCATTACATACTCCGACGGAGAAATATTCTCAATGCTTGAGTGATTCTGATTGACATGCCGCAAATATAATACAAGACATATGTGCAGCGGGAATTCATGCAGCCGTTTTATGTTTTGCTGCGAAAAAGAACCGGACAACCCTTCGCGGGCTGCCCGGTTTTGTTTGGGAACTGATACAACAGTCCCTGCTGCGGCTTTTTTCAGCGCAGCGATATCAGTGCGCTGTCATTTGGTGTCGCATTATCGAAACAAGCGATTGCGCGGCATCAACTCTTTCCGCACATCACCACGTTTGCTGCTGAAGCGAGGTCATATCCTGCTTTGCGGTTTGAAGCTCCTGAACCTTTGCGGGCTTGGTTTTATACATATTGCGCTGCTTCATCTGTTCGAACACGGCGAGTTGATCCTCGGAGCATTCGGTCATGCAGTTGATAAGCAGACTGCGCAGGTTTTCACAGCCCGACTCGGTGCAGTTGCTTGCATACTGCTTTACGGCGTCCCTTTCTGAATGGAGAAGGTCCGTAAGAAGTTCCTGTTCGCTCATGGAAGCATTGTTGGTTTTCTGATTGTTCATGCCTGTAACCCTCCTCAGTTATTGCCGTTCAGATAGCCGTGAAGCGTATCAAAATGCCTGCGGTGATGCCTGGCAGCGTTTTCTGCCATGCGTTTGAGCGCGGGATCGTTAAAATACCCGGCATAAACAGTGCATTTTTTAAAAAGCAACGCTTCAGAATACATTTCATCCTGCAGGATGGAAAGATCCTTTGTGTCGATTGAGGAGGCCGCTTCGGTGTTCCAATTTGCCGAAGAGGCGGACTGATTCCCGGAACTCGCCGAACCCATTGAATGAGACGGGTTTGAGTTGAAGAAGGAATCGAAACTGCTGCCGGAATTGCTGCCGGTACTGCCGTTCTGTCGATTCTGCATAATAATGTCCTCCGTGTGTTTTTTTGCGGTTGAACGGCTTGAAACAAGCCGCTGCCCGCCGTCCGTTAGTATGCCCAAAAAGGCGGCATTGCTATGCACAAAAGAAAATGCCCATGCACATCGGGCATAAGCATTTTCAAATTGCAAATATTTATTGAAATCCAATCTTAATCGGAAATTAAACAAAGAATTTCTTTTTAAGCGATTCCTGCATGGGTTTGTTTATCGCAATGATGATTAATCCCATTCCGAGAATAAAGCATCCGAACAAGGGGAAGTATGACCAGTTGAGCTGAAGCACTGTTTTTTCGGAAAAGGCAATATTTATCATCATTTCCAAAAATGTCATGTAAATTCCGTGTGCGATAAGTGCGCCGCCGAAGATGTAAAGATGTCCGCGGCGAACGTATTTCAGCAGTGTTACAACCGCCGTAACGAGCAATCCGTATGCACCGACAACGGGGAATGCAAACTTGAGGAACCACCCTCCGTGAACAGCAAGGTCGATATAAAGCAGATAAGCAAGCACGGCAGCAAAACCGCAGGGAACAAAAATAACGGGGTTGGGCCGTTTGAACCAAAGCGGGAGCGCAACGAGCTCATAAAGCAGCAGCACTGCACCGATTGCGTAGCCGGACCATTCCGAGGCATTGCTGATGCTGATGTTGCAGATAACAAGCTGAACGATAAGCGCGGCAAAAATCATGGTAACGATGAACATAATACCCCTGAGATTCATGCGGGGTTCATGGAGCTTGTATTCGGGAAATGGAGGTTCGGTGGTTTTAATTTCTATATCGGGGTGATAAACCCTCGTTCCGCAAAGCGGGCAGACTTTTTCGCTGTCCGCAAGCTCAACTCCGCATTTTATACAGTACATATTGTGTCTCCTTTCTGAATCCGTAAATTATTGATTTCAAACTATCGGGCTGCATTGCCGTTTTCAGTTTGGAATCAACACATTGCCCGCACCGTTGCTTTCAACTTTGACGTGAAGCCCAAGTTCACGCAAAACCTGATAGAATTGAAATTCAAGCACGGGTTCAACAGTGTTGCGAATGAAATTCATATACAATTTGCCGTTATAAGACAAAACCCCGCAATTGTTGGGCTTGGTTGCCTGAACGCCGAGGATGAAATCAAATCGGGTTACATATCGGCGCATTGCATCCGGCACTTTAATATCCCCGAGATTAGAGAGATTAAGACAGTTTGTGCGTTCGCCGACGGTGTCGTAAACAAGCTTCATTGCAATGTTTTTAAGGAAAAGCGGCATCACGCGGAGCAGGGGCGAACGCTCTGCATTGACGTTCGGAGTGAACATTGCACAAAGGTTCTTTTTTGTGACAAGAAGCCCGAGTTGATGCTTCACCGACGTCAGAATCTCGGAAAACTCATAGTCGCCCATTCGCGGATCGATCTCCGGCATAATGACGTGCACAAAGTTCCGAAGCGTGCGGCTTGGGAATAAACGGCGAAGGTTCACCGGAACAACGACGCGAATCGGCTTTTGCCGGCGCTTATCGGGCGTTTGCTCATCCTGAATCCGCTGCAATGCAAGCAGCATTGCGCTTGTCAGGTACACCGTAAGGCTCACCCCGCAGCTTTTTGCTGCGGCAAGAGCTGCGGTTGAATCCAAGATGAACGTTGTAAGGTGCCTGAAATCATCCCTTTCCGGCGTATAATGAATCTTGAATGCGGTGCTCGCATTTCTGCTGACGCTTACGGAACCGGCATTCTTTGAAAAGCTGTCCTCAAGCTCCTCTTCCTGCGGCTGAGTGAGCCTGTCCAGCACGCCGCATTCATTGGGAATTTCAACCCCGTATTTCTGTTCGATGTATTCGGCAAGCAGTGATTTTAAAAACACCATGCCGCCTGTGCCGTCCGTCAATGCATGATAGAATTCAACTGCAATACGGTTTTTGTAGACGATGACACGCAGTGCGCATTCATTGATGCTCTCAAACGGCGTGTGTGCAAGCGGCCAGCTTTTTTCGTCCGTGATTTCGGGTGCGGAGGACAGTTCTTCAAGATAATACCAGAATGCGCCTCTGCAAAGACGAACGGCAATGGACGGGAATCGCCGCATGGTGACATCCATTGCGTTCCTAAGGACTGTTTTGTCCACCTCGTCGCAGAGTGTTGCGGAAAGACGGAAAAAGTTATTCCATTTTCTGCGTTTTGCGGCGGGATAGATTTTTGCGGCGTTATCCAGCCGCATCCAGCGAAGCTTGCGTTCGTGGGAAAGGAAACGGTTTAAAAAGGCATTGATGCGGTCAAGGTCGCATGCACGTTCCTTGATACAGTAAAGAACATAGGCGTGCCACATGCCTTCGGCTTCTACCAGTTCGCTTGTGCAGCCGGATGAAACAAGTTTGTTGTGCATACGGCGCGAGTCATCCAGAAGGACTTCATCCTTGCCCGCAAAGATTAAGGACGGAGGAAGCCCGGAAACATCTCCGAAAAGCGGCGAAACAAGCGGGTTCGTCGGGTTTTGTGAGTAGCACTTTGAGTAGAAGTCCAAAGTCTCTTTGCAAAGACTCGGATCAACATCGTGATTAAATATAAACGACTCGCCGCTTTGGGTAAGGTCTGTCCACGGCGAAATTGCAATGATGCTGCAAGGCAGCGGCAAGTCCAACTGGCGAAGCTTTAAACAAAGCGAAAAGCAAAGTCCGCCGCCGGCGCTCTCGCCTGCAAGCACGATCTGGCTGCTGAGGTAGCCGAGTGAAAGCAGATAGCGATACGCTTCCACCGCATCGTCCAATGCAGCAGGAAACGGATTTTCGGGCGCAAGACGGTAAGCGAGACAAAGCACCCGAATACCGCATTCGGAAGCCAACACGGACCCGAAGCCCTTTGCATATTCAAGGTCACCGCATGTATATCCGCCGCCGTGCAGATAGAGGATAACTCCGCGCTTTAATTCGTCATGCGGAATCGCAAAACAGGCGCATGGTTCAACATTCCCGCTGAGTTTCGGATGATCAACGGGGACAATATTAACATTTGTGCGCATTGTTTTTGCAAGCACGTTGCCGAGAAGATCCTGTCCGCGCCGTGTGGCTTCAAGCGAACAGGCCTTTGTGAAAGGATGAATCCTTTCGAGGTGCTTGCGTACAAATCTTTGAGACAGTTCCATAAACTAAGTATTCACTTATCCGTTAATAATCATTAAACAAAGGTCATGCCTTGTTTGCGCGGCTGTGCTGCTTCGTACTTTCGGCTGCTGCAACCATTTTGAAAACACAACCTCAACTTTATTCTACCATATGCAATCGGGTTTTTCAATATGCAGACTTGCACATTGTGAAGAGAACAGGACGATAAAAAGCTGAATCGGGGCATAAGCGGGCAAATATCGCAAACACTGCAAAAGTTTGAGACTGAAACATGGGAGTCTGAACTCAAAAATATATATCAAAACATCTGCCCGAAAAGCGATCAACAATGCTAAAATAGAATCGGAACTTCCGCGCAGCATAATGAATCGCTGCAAAACAATAACGATAAGCAATTAATCAGGAAAGGATGAACAAGATGGAACGCATAAACAAAAAACTCGGATTCGGTCTTATGAGGCTTCCGATGAAGGACGGAGAGGTTGACATTGAGCAGACTTGCCTTATGGTTGACGAATTTATCAAGGCAGGGTTTAACTATTTTGACACTGCGCACGGTTATCTGAGCGGGAAAAGCGAAAAAGCAGCAAAAACCTGCCTCACGTCGCGCTATCCGCGGGAAAGTTTTATCCTGACAAACAAGCTTACCGATGAATATTTCAAAACAAACGACGATATTCGACCTTTTTTCGAAAGTCAACTTGAGCTTTGCGGAGTTGATTATTTCGATTTCTATCTTATGCATGCACAAAACAAGGCGCGCTTCAGATATTTTAAAGAGAGAAACGCGTACGAAACCGCAATTGAACTGAAAAAAGAGGGAAAGATTCGGCATTTCGGCATATCCTTTCATGACCGGGCAGAGGTGCTGGATGCGATTCTTTCGGAGTATCCGCAAATTGAGGTTGTTCAAATTCAATTCAATTATTTGGATTATGACGATATCGGCGTGCAGAGCCGCAAATGCTATGAAGTGTGCAGAAAATACAATAAGCCTGTGCTTGTGATGGAGCCGGTAAAGGGCGGAAGCCTTGTTAAGCTTCCCGACGAGGCGCAGAGGATCTTCGCTTCTCTCAACGGAGGGAGTCCCGCGAGCTACGCAATTCGCTTCGCTGCAGGCTTCCCGGGGATGCTTGTTGTGCTTTCGGGCATGAGCAGCATTGAGCAGCTCAGAGATAACATAAGCTATATGAGTGATTTCAAACCTCTTGACAAGATCGAAACCGAAGCCGTTGAAAAGGTTCGCGGTGTTTACAAGGGGATGGAGCTGATTCCGTGCACCGCCTGCCGCTACTGCACGGACGGCTGTCAGAAGCATATTGCGATTCCCGACTTGTTTGCGCTGATGAATGCGAAACAGCTGCATCGCGATTGGAATGCAAATTACTACTACTCAAATGTTCATACCGCACCCGGAAGGCGGGCCTCCGACTGCATAAAATGCGGAAAATGCGAGGGCTCATGTCCTCAAAATCTTCCGATTCGCAAGCTGCTGGCCGATGTTGCGGCCGAATTTGAGAAGGCGGACGGAAATGACGATTAATGCCCGATTTGCAAAAGCCGCATTCCCACTGCGGACAATAAAAATATATCTGAAAAATCGGGTATTTTTTTGAAAACAACACTTGACAAATACCTCCGCCGGAAGTAAAATATGCCTTGTGCTTTGCTTATGGTGGAGGATTGCGGTCACCAGCCCCGTCCGTTGTCGGAAATCTTAGCAAAATTATTTAATTAAGAAATTCAACATACCTTTGGAGGACATGGCATGAAAAGCTATATGGCAAAAGCAGAAACCATGGAGCGTAAGTGGTACGTTGTAGATGCAGAAGGCATGGTGCTCGGTCGTCTCGCATCTCAGGTTGCCGCAATACTCCGCGGAAAACACAAGCCCATCTTTACCCCGCATGTTGACTGCGGCGATCACGTTATCATCATCAACGCAGATAAAGTCATCATGACAGGCAGAAAGCTTGACGAAAAAATTTATTATCATCACACCGGTTATCCCGGCGGACTCAAAATGACCAAGTATCGTGAGCTCCTCAACAAGAAGCCCGAATTCGCAGTCTATGAAGCCATCCGCCGCATGATGCCCAAGGGTCCCCTCGGCCGCCAGATGCTCACCAAGGTTCGCATTTACCGCGGCGCCGAGCATAAGCACGAAGCACAGAAGCCCGAAGTTCTCGTGCTCAAATAATTTTTAGGGAAGGAGATTATTACCATGGCAGCAACCACTCAGTATCTCGGAACCGGCAGGCGCAAAAGCTCCGTTGCCCGCGTTCGTCTCGTTCCCGGCACCGGCGTTATCAAAATCAACAAGAGGGATCTCGAAGAATATTTCGGCTATGAAACCCTCAAGATGATCGTTCGCGCTCCCCTCGTGCTTACCGACACTCTCGGCAAGTTCGATGTTATCGTCAATGTTTACGGCGGCGGCTACACCGGACAGGCAGGCGCAATCCGTCACGGCATTTCCCGTGCTCTTCTCGACGTTGATTCCGCAGAATATCGCGCAACCCTCAAGAAGGCAGGTTTCCTGACCCGTGACCCCAGAATGAAGGAGAGGAAGAAGTACGGTCTCAAAGCCGCACGTCGCGCTCCTCAGTTCAGCAAGCGTTAACCGAACATATTCTTTCTGCAACACAAAAACTCAAAAGGTGCTGCTGCAAAATCAAGTCATGTTTGCAGCAGCATCTTTCTTTTTATGAGAAGAGGGCAATCTTATCCTTCATCCGAATGATGTCATTGTGCAGATACCGGCCGGTATCGCGGAGGGCAAAAACCGGTATCCACGGAATGCCGATCATGTCTTTCGCCTTATAACCCTCGAACTTGTTGTTGAGAGCCACAGCCTGACCGATTCTGCCGTTGGGGTTCTTTTGGGCAACAAAATCGCCCGCGGATTCTTGCAATCCGCTTTTGTATTTACCGGCGTATGCGTCCGAGATGTTCAGCCGGAGCGTACCATCCGAACGAAAAACGCACCTGCCTTCTGTAAACACTTCAGTCGGATACGTGATATATTAATTCGGCGTTGTCTTTTTACCGATCTGAGCAGCCATGCCGTAATCGCGGAGCGCGTAATACGGAGGGGGACGTCACACAGCAATGAACGTTGTCATCGTGCAGAGTTTTCAGAAGGTTGAGGCAATCGCCGGTATAAATGATGTCAAATTGCATTATGCGCCTCCTGCTTTATTGGATTTGTGTTTCCACTGAAATGTTGACTGTAAAACTCGACAGCATTTCAATGGGCTTACAGTCCGAGAAAGACTCGTACGCCCGGCGGTCGAAAATATGTGCGACTTCCTTTAAAAATGATGATGCAATATGTCAACCGCGATATCCGGCTGCATACTTTCCCATACAGATATCCAGGACTGCCCTCGCCGGCTGAATCAGCGCATCCTCATACTGACATTTCCACTGGATGTCCTGCACGATCCGTCCATTTCGAATACCATCGACGGTATCTCCGTCCTTCATGGGGTTGTCATTGTTCAACAGATAGGATGCCAGATTATAGGCATGGTTTACTACCAGGTTGGGGTCGATATCATGAAAATGATATTGCAAATCCTCTATATATAAAAGACTCAAACCAAGCGTGTCCACTACGCAGTCTTCAGTACCGTAAATATTGAAAAAACGAGCATTCACCGCATAACTGATAAAACGGTCAACACCGGTTATTTCCTTTTTTCTGATATCATCAGCCATAATCAACTTTCCGGAGTTAAGGTTGTAAACTGCCTCGCACTGAGGATATAATTCCACCAGTGCCTCCAGATAGTCCATAAGCATATTTGCGCGTTCCTTTGAGGGCAGACCGCCGCCCAGCTTATCAGAAGCCGAAATCTGATATTTGCATTCGGAAAGAATGCGGTCGCGGTCGCTCAAACAATCCCACATTTGACCGCGCCTGAAGTCATCAATTGAGTTTGGCTCAAACTCAGCGCATTCGGAAATCAGCAGCATTACCGGAAGAGTGTCGTCATTCGTTTCGGAAATATAGTCATGAACAATAAAACCTGCATGCGATTCGCAATCTCCAAGCTGCTCCGTTTTTCCAAGATGCTTCGACAATATCTCCGCAAATATCTCCTTTGAGGGCATCTCGCTTTTCTCTTTCATCAAAAGCTGCACCATGAACGCGCCGCCGGGGCATATTGCCGGATCTGTCTTTTGTGACAAATTCTGTTGGAACGGCTGCTTCTGATGTTGTTTTTCTTTTTGTCCTCTCCTCGTTCGCCCTTTTTTCAACTTATCCAATAAACCCATCAGCATTCTCCTTTATATTAACTATATTAACCTTGTAACCTTGGCTTATCGTTCTGTTTATAATGAAAATATTATAGCATAAAAAAGTGAAAATTCCTATCACTTTATCGGTTGAGGACAGGAGCTGAAAAATGCAGCGATTTCGGAACCTGTATTAACCTGCATTGCAGATACATCCTTTCATTAAATATCAGCGATTCGGTGTGCGACAGACCTCCGGGCGAAGTTCCGGGTCAATTAACTGAAAGAATATAACATCGATATGGACTGTGTATCGGCGAGTTTTCTTGCTCTTCTTGTTGCCGCTCTATTGTGCAATAACAGGAACTGAGATGATATAATGTTTAAACCTCTTGCAATGCCGCAAAAGAGGTTGTAAAACAATAAGTTGTGAAAAATCGGGAAGATGAACAAAAACACCGATTGCTGAGCCGATATTTTCGGTGAAAGTGAAGCATTTGAATATTAAAAATAGCTGAAAGGACGCTTTCGCAGCGGCGGAAGCGGTAACTGTAATAATATGAACGAAAAGATTCGCAACGTTGCGATCATTGCGCATGTTGACCACGGTAAAACGACCCTTGTTGATCAGCTTCTGCGGCAGAGCAGCGGTTTCCGCACCCGAATACACCGTTCCCGCGGGACACACCTTCTCAGGTTGGGATATTCCGGAAACCATGCCTGCCGAGAACCTTGTTCTTGATGCGGCACTGACTGTGAACGAATACACCGTTACTTACAATATCAATGGTGAGATTTACGCAATACAGGTTTATGCTTACGGTGAAGAAGTCTTTGCCCCCGCATATGACGTTCCTGACCATTTCACTTTCTCGGGCTGGGATACTCCCGTTTCCCTTAGTTAAAGATATTGTTGGGTATCTCAAGATGTGTCATTCGATTTTGCCGATAAAGCGGTAGAAGATTTCCACTTCCTGTTCCCGGCTTCCGTCCTCACTTTTGACCGCTTCATGGACAAGGATTTTTTCAATCAGCGTATTCAGAAGTTCAGCCGTCAATTCTGTGGGATTGACATACTGTTTCATCAGACCTATCCACTTTTCAGCGTCAACCGCTGTCTGGGCGGCGACCTCCATCGCTTCGTGAAGCTGTTCAATTTTTGCGTCCAATTCTCGCTGTTCGTCCTGATACTTTTCGGACAGCATATTGAAATTGTATTCTGTAATGCGTCCGGCAGACCAGTCCTCATACATTTTTGCAAACAGGGTGTCTACTTCTGCTTTGCGCTTTTCCGCCTTTTTCAGTTCGGCTGTCTGCCGCTTCCTTGCAGTATTGCGTTCCTTGTCGCTGGCGTTAAGTAGCCGTTTCAGAAGTTTGTCCCCATCCTGCTGTGCCAGCACAGACCAGTATTGCAGACGGGAAAGGACATAGGCGTAAAGCACATCATAGCGGATATAGTGCATGGAACACTGGTGCAATCCTTGCCCGTACTTGCTACAATGGTAGTGGGCATAGGGATTTTTGTTCTGGCTGTTCATACCATAGGCCAGCGACCAGCCGCAGTCCGCACATTTTACCAGCCCGGAAAATATCTGTGTTGTGCCGTTCTTCTGCCGTCTGCGCCTGTTGCAAATCTGCTCCTGTACTTGACGGAACACATCTTCGGAAATAATCGCTTCGTGGGTGTTCTCCACACGATACCATTCCTCTTTTGGCTTGCGTACTTTCTTCTTGTTTTTGAATGAAATATTGGTCTGCTTATTGTGGACGCTGTGTCCGATATAGGTTTCCTCTTTCAGAATACTTTTCACCTGCGCTATCGTCCACGCATAGGCTTTTTCCTCCGGCGCTCCGGCATAGATATTTGCGAAAGTGCCGTATCTCTGGAAATTCAGCCAGCCGGGAGTAGGTACTTTTTCTTCGACCAAAATCCGTGTAATGCTGGCGGCTCCCCGGCCATGAACGGCAAGGTCAAAAATCTTTTCGATAATCCACCTTGTTTCCGGGTCAATCAGAAGATGGCCTTTCTTATCTGGGTCTTTGACATAGCCAAGCGGAGCATAGGCTCCATAGTGTGCGCCATTTGCGAACCGTGTCCGCATGGCCGCCTTTACCTTTTTGCTGGTCTGGCGGGCGTGCATTTCATTCAGAATGTTGAGGAATGGGGCAAGCTCATTCTCTCCGTTGATGGTGTCCACATTGTCATTGACAGCGATATAGCGGACGCCTTTGCTGGGAAAGTAGATTTCCGTGTACTGGCCGGTCAGAATGTAGTTTCTGCCTAAGCGGGATAAATCCTTCGTAACAACGCAGTTGATTTTCCCGTCCTCAATGTCATCAATCATTCTCTGAAAATCCGGCCTGTCAAAGTTCGTTCCAGACCATCCATCGTCGATATATTCATCTATGACATTCAGGCCATGCTCGGCGGCATATTGCCGGAGCATCATGCGTTGTGTCTGAATACTCCCGCTTTCTCCTTGCAGTTCATCGTCCCGGCTCAATCTCATATAAAGCGCCGTGTTGTAAATCGTAGTATTGTAAGGTTGTTTCACCGTAAAAATCCTCCTTCTAAAGAAACAACCCACGCTTACAATACTTTTGCTCTATGGCAATTATATCATAAGCGTGGGCGTGTTATCAATGATGGGCTATCAGGTTGAAGCGGCTTTTTCTGCGGTATGCCGCACCACATCTACAATCAGATCACCGAGGGGCTTCCCGCCTGCGGCGAAGTGTTCGGAGATTTTTATACGGTTGTTCCCACATACAAAATACTGTGTGCCGTTTTCTGTTTCTATGACCCGCCCTGTCCGGGGCGTAAAAATATCACTTTCGCTTTTTGCCATTCAGTGTCCTCCCTATTCAGTTGTCAAGGTACAATGCCGCACAGGGGCGGCGTGAAATGTTTTCTGCCATCAATCACCGTTCCCTTGTGTGCCGCTGCTGCCGCTTCAACTCCGCCAGCACTTCCGGCGGAATACGGTCAACCAGCCTTTGCATATCGTCCAGTTCGCTTTTTAACTTTGCCCGTTCCATCGTATCTTTCATCTTTCCTTTTTCGCTGGCCTTTGCCCTTGCTTCCAACTTCTCATTCTCCGCCAGCAGGTCATTGATTGTGACCTTGTACTTTTTCAACTGCCCGGAGAAATTCTCCATCTGCGGGAACCACTTTTTCAGCATGGAGAGGGCTTCCTCTTTTTTCTTTCCGGCGTTCAGCGGGTTAATGCCGTCCAGTGTGGCTTCAATGGCTCTTGCCTGCCGGGAGAGGGAAACCGCCTGTTTGAAAAGCCGGGTGGGGATATGCTTCCGGCCTGTC
>ERZ791625.667-NODE-667-length-21444-cov-3.515779_pt1 | contig 21444 bp, 20 predicted proteins | sample MGYA00510267_ERZ791625 | MGnify/ENA primary metagenome ERZ791625 (study PRJEB30046, sample SAMN00715229) | human gut metagenome | study: EMG produced TPA metagenomics assembly of the A metagenome-wide association study of gut microbiota in type 2...
CAGCGCCAGACGATGGATTTGCAGCCTCGGTTGTTCCAGTGGATGCGGCGGTAAAACTCTCCGCACTCACCGCAGAAAACGATCTGGGCAAAGCAGTGTTTGCAGGAGTAGCAGTGTCGTTTGCCGTTTTCGCTGGTATGGACCACGCGCCTGCGGACCAGCTCCTCTTGAACCAGAAGGAAAATATCCTTCGGGATGATGGCTTCGTGGTCGCCCTCCACGTAGTACTGCGGGACGGTGCCATTGTTCTTGATGCGCTTCTTCGTCAAGAAGTCCGTGGTATAGGTCTTTTGAAGGAGCGCATCACCGATGTATTTTTCGTTGCGGAGAATCTTGTTGATGGTGCTGGAGTACCATTTGGTTTTGCCTGCACCGGTAAGAATGCCGTCAGCCTCAAGACCGGCAGCAATCTTATCCATGCTAAGGCCCTGCAGGTATTCCCGGTAGATGCGCCGAACGATCTCAGCCTGTGCCTCATCGATGACAAGGTTTCCGTCAGCGTCTTTAGTGTAGCCGAGGAAGTGATTGTGGTTGATCTGCACTTTGCCTTGCTGGTAGCGATACTGAATGCCGAGCTTCACGTTTTGCGAAAGGCTCTGACTTTCCTGCTGGGCAAGGGACGCCATAATCGTAAGGAGTACTTCGCCTTTGGAGTCCATTGTGTTGATGGCTTCCTTCTCGAAGAAAACCGGAATGTTAAGGTCTTTGAGCTCTCGGATGTATTTCAGGCAGTCCAGCGTGTTACGGGCAAAGCGGCTGATCGATTTGGTGATAATCATATCAATGTTTCCGGAATGGCATTCTTCAATCATGCGGTTAAACTCGTCACGCTTTTTTGTGTTAGTGCCGGTGATGCCGTCATCCGCGAATATGCCAGCCAGTACCCATTCCGGATTCTTTGAAATGTACTCCGTGTAATGCTCGATCTGAGCATCGTAGCTGGTGGCCTGCTCATCGCTGTCAGTACTGACGCGGCAGTACGCTGCGACTCGGAGCTTTGGCTTTTCAGCCTTTTTGATATTGTTCCCGACCTGTCTTTTTGCAGGGATGACCATGACATTTCCCATCAGCTCACCTCGCTTTCAATGAGGCTGTAAATGTATTCAGCCTGTGTCGCCGGGTTATCGTAGTGCTTTGTGATGTTCCCGACTGTAAAGAGCCTCGGTATGGTGATGGGCTTTTCTTTCGGAGTCCGGTTCAGCCTCCCCAGAGCGGCGGCCCGTTTGAAAAGCTCCGCCTGTGCATTCTGGAAAACAGTCTCGTCAATGATGGCCGGGTAGAAATCGTCTCCAATGTAGTGCTCTGTTTTTAGCAGACGCTTTGCGGTTCCGTGGTAGGTGTCGATTCCAGCCTCAGCTGCCGCGTCCTTCAGGCTTAGCCCGGTGAGATAGTTTTCATAGAGCTTTCGGAGCTTACCGGCAGCATCTTCGTCGATTACCGCGATGCCGTTTTCGATCCGGTATCCGTATGGTGTGTGTCCCATGTTCTTATATCCTTTCCTTCAGCGTAAGCCCGCATTTCAGTTCAAAGGCGATCTCCTTGCGTGAGAGCACCTTGATGCGGTCTACGGTATTTTCAAACAGCGCTTCATCGAAGTCCGTCAACATGGCGGCTTTTTCCACATACCGCAGCAGGTCTTGTGTGGCGTTAGCGTGTGCGCCCTCGCCGCCGATGGTCTTGCTGAGAGAATCCATCTCCTGACGGTAGCAATCTGCCTGCGAAAGAAGCGTGTTGTTTTCCTCGTTGTAAAGAATCTGGTCAATGTAGCCCTGTGCCATCAGCTTGGTCAGGGTTTCCCGCTGCTCGGCATTCTCCAAGAGCAGTGTCTGGATTTCCTGAATCCGGCGCATGGGCGCGTCCTTACACCCGCTTCTTAATGCTTCCAAGTAGGGCTTCAGGACCATGCTGTGAGCGAAAATCAGCTTATTGATCATCGTTACAAAAGCTGCCTTGACCGCATCATCCCTGATGTATTTCATGGAGCAGCGGTCCTTGTCCTCAATGTGGGTATTGCAACACCACGCAGCATATTTGTGCGTCGTGGTGGAGTGTATCCGGCGCTTAAAAGTATCGCCGCACTCGCCGCAGACGATCTTGCCGGAAAAGCAGTAGCGACTTTGGTATTTCTCGCTGCCCTTGATGATGCCTTTCTCTTTGCCGCGCTGCTCGACCAGTGCATTTGCGGTTTCAAAGACCTCACGGCTGATGATGGCTTCGTGGTGATCGGCCATCGCATACTGATCTCTCTGGCCGTAATTGACGTGCCGGTTAAACTGAGAATCGGTGTATGTTTTTTGAAAAATCACATCACCGGTGTATTTCTCGTTGCTGATCATGCCGCGCACTGTGGTAGGCGTCCAGCGTCCTCCCTTTTTGGTAGGTACGCCGTTAGCGTTCAGTTCCTCTGAAATGGCATGTGTGCCTTTGCCGGAAAGCACCTGATCATAAATCCAGCGGACTGTCTCGGCCTGTTCAGGATTGATGACCATCTGTTCGCCGTCCCATTCGTATCCGTATGGCGGGTAGCTGAGCTTGAAGGTGCCATTCTTGAACCGCCTCTGTATGGACCACTTGTTGTTCTCGGAAATGGATGTGGACTCTCCCTCGGCCATGCTGCTTAAGATGGCAAGAAAGAGCTCGCTTTCCATTGAGCTGGTATTCAGGTTTTCTTTCTCGAAATAGATCGGAATATCCAGTTCGAGGAGCTTGCGGACCATCTCCAGACAGTCCGTGGTGTTCCTTGCGAAGCGGCTGATGGATTTTGTGATGACAAAGTCGATCTTTCCGGCCTTGCAGTCAGTGATCATCTGAAGTAGCGCTGGCCGCTTTTCTTTCTTGGTGCCGGAGATGCCTTCATCAAAATACAGGCCTGCAAATTCCCAATCCTCGCGTCCGGCGATATAATTCTCGTAGTGGGTTTTCTGCGCTTCGAGGCTTTCCAGTTGCGCGTCGCTGTCAGTGGAGACGCGGCAGTAGGCTGCCACCCGGAGGACCTTGGTGGTGGAATTATTCTTGATGTCTCCACCTAATCTCGTGACCTTTTTCACGGTCTCACCTCCCTTCGGTAGTGTCTATCTATCACTCTAAAAGCAGTATTTATCAAGTCATTTTCGGCATAATCTCATGTAGAAACGGAGAGAAAGATTTCCGGTTCAGCGTCGTCAATTTGTTAAATTGCGACAAGGAAATAAGTCCGGCATCCAGCATGGATTTTGCGATGCTCTGGGCTCTGTAATAATCCACGTCCCGCTGGAACTGCTCGGCAGTAAAAAAGTGCTCCGTGGTAACGCCGTCAAGCGCAGCGGCAAGGTCCGTATCGGGTAATGTAATATGCGTCATTGATAATTCCTCCAGTCCGAGAGGGCTTCTCTCACTTTCCACTGGAGGCGGTGGATCTGTTTTGACGAAGGAAAGCATAAAAAAAGAGGCCCACCGCAGAAAAATCCACGATGGGCCAGAAAGTCAGGTTATTTCAGGATTTCATTCACACGGGCCTGAACCGCATAGTAGTCATAACCGGCTGCGGTCAGACGGTTCTTGCGGTCGGTACCGTTACCCCAGAGGCCACGGATGACCTCACGGGCAAGCTCGTCCACTGTCTTTGTGGGCTTGGCGTTTACCAGCTTAAGATCGGCAGCGTTGACCGGGCTGCAGATGGCGTTCTTTCCGTCCTCACTCTTGTCGATCACAACACGGCTGCCGTTCACCTGAAGGACGTACCAGTTCTTTGCCTTCACCCATGTCGGAATGGTCTGGCCCCCGTAATACTTCGTGCCGGTAATCTTGACGAGATCGCCCTTCTTGAAGGAATCGGAAGGCTGCGGGTCCGGCTGCGTCGGAACAGTCGGAGTCTGGCCAGAACCGGTGAATCCGTTGAGCTTGGCGTTCTTGATGATTGTCGGATAGTCCTTGTAGGCGATATCGGTATCGACGTTGCCGTTGATGCCGCTTACCTTGCCTGTGGAAGAACTCTGCCACATACCGAAGGCTCCGGTATAAGTCGGAGCGGAAGCCCACTGTGCCAGCCAGTGGTCAAAACGCTTCAGCTTGGAATCATCGAGGTAGTTCTTCAGCCAGTTGAGGTTGCTGTACAGGGAGCAGTAGAAACCGGCCTTTTCGATGGCGTCACCGAAGGCGATGACCATATCCGTCAAGACAGTCTTTCCGAGGCCCTGCTGGGTCTTGTCCTCCAAGTCAAAGGCCACCGGGTAAGTGAAGACGCCTTTATATTTCTGGAGAACACTCACGACATAGGCGGCTTCCTTTTTCGCAGCGGCCACAGAGGTGGCGTAGGCCTTGAGAGCGTTTGCCACGTTCTTCTCGAAGTATCCGTCAAGGCCGCAGGAGTTGCCATCTGCGGAGCCGTAGCCGAGGCGGATCATAGCGAACTTCACGCCATCTGCCTTGACCTTGTTCCAGTCGATTTCACCCTGCCACTTGGAAACATCGATGCCCTTGACGGTCGTGTCAGTGGAAGGCGTGGTCTGCTGGGTGTAGGTGACATACGGCAGCTTGCCGTGCTTCGTCCAGTTACGGCGGTTGTATCCGGAGACGTTCCTGTTGCAAGCGGTGATCTGGACCTTATTGTCCCAGCGAGGGGTGCATTCGACCGCCAGACCATCGCCCACATAGACGCCGATATGACCTTCCATCCAGACGGCCTCACCGATCTCGATCTTGGAGAAATCGGTCGTCACGTTCTTGCAGACCTTGATCATGCTGTCTGCGCCGATGTCCGGGACTCCGTTGGAAGCATAGGTGGCACCGCCGTAGATGGCGTTCTTGTCGCCGGACCAGCCCCAGAGGACGCCTTTGATGAGGCAGACGCAGTCAAAACCGAAGGTGTCGGCAGAGGCAGCGTTGATCATTGCGGTTCTGGTGGCCTGTTTGTTGTAGCTGTGGTTCTGGGTGTAACGCTTCTTATTGGTGGCCGTCATTGGCGCACCGAAGCAGCCCATCACATAGAGTGTTTTGTAGTTCTTTGCGATTTTCTTGAGCTTATTCGCAAGTTCAATGTTCGTCATCATTGTGCTCATCCTCCTTTTCAGCACGGTCATGAAGCTGTTCAAGCACTGCTTTCAGCTTTGCGGGAATCGGCAGACCGAGGTGGCCAGCGTTCTCGATGAGGGAAACACCCTCGTTGGAAATGTAGAAGAAAATGACGGCAGTACGCAGGACAGAGCCGGTACCAATAACATGTGCGTCGATGATGTGGGCGATGCCGACAAGGGCAAAAATAAGCACCTTTTTGAAGATGCCCTTGAAGCCGACTGCCGAGGACAGCTTCTTATCGACAACGGCGCACATGATGCCGGTGATGTAGTCGATGACCACAAAGGCCAAAAGTGCGTACAAAAGGCCGTCACATCCTCCCAAGAACCATCCGAGCCAACCGCCTACAGCGGCAAACGCAAGCTGAATGGTCGTCCAAAATTCCTTCATAGTGAAATCCTCCTTTGTTTTTTTAATAAAGCCATGACGGTTTCTCTGGTGCCGTCAGGGTATCCGTTACTTTGAGCCAGTCGGCATACCAGACCTGCAGCTCCGACTTCTGCTCATCGGAGAGACGGTCATACCAGAGCTGGCCACGATTGATATAGGAAAAGCACTCTGTTTCACGCCGCTTTCGCAGGTCGTCACAAAGTGCTTTTCGCTCGATTTCTTCGTTCTGTTGCTCGTCGTATGCGAGGGTCCCGTCTCGGACCAGATAAGACTGGAAGTGAGCCTCGAAGTGCTCGATGTCTGGTGGCTCCGGGACCTCAATGCCGCCGACGATGTTTCCTTCAAATGCGTAGGATGATACATAGCCGTTTTCAATTAGTACCTGCATAATGTGCCTCCTTATGTCAAACCGAACACCCTGCTGATCGTTCCGCTGCCTGTGCTGATGGTCAGCGTTACCGTTGAGCCGGAATATTTCAGGTTAAAACAGCGATAATAGGATTCGTCAGTAATCTGATACTTAACATCAGAGGTTGTGATCATCCCTTTCGGAACGACGATACCCGCTATAGCGGTTGCCGATCCCGGCTGTCCCAGAATCAGATAAGCATTGTAGTTTCCGTAGTTAAACGTGATGCTTCCGCTTGAAAGTGATCCGTTATAAAGCGATGTGCAGGTTATACCGAGATTGGTTCTTGCCACTGCTGCAGTAGTTGCTCCCGTGCCTCCATGAGCAACAGCAACGGTACCAGTGACATTAGTGGCTGTGCCATTGCAATAAACATTTGATCCGTCAGCATAAACAAGCCACTTACCGAGCTTGTAAGAATAAACTCCGTGGTTCGTTCCTCCTGAGCCGACGCCCATATAAACCGATACACCGGTGTCGCTTCTTGTAGCCCTGAAGCAAGCATCTTTATTTGCAGTGCCATGTTCAATCAAAAATCCACCCGCATTGGCATAAGTGGATTTCACTTGCCCGGTTACAGTGCCTCCAGCCAGAGGAAGCACAGCCAGATTGGTTCTTGCCGCAGCCGCCGTTGTTGCTCCTGTGCCACCCTTGGAAATAGGAACCGCAGCTGATAGCTTTGCAGGGGCCAGTGAACCTGAGAGCGTTGCTGCCGTGAGCGTCCCGGACACCTTGGCATCGCCCACTACATCAAGAGCGGCTTCCGGGGTGGGGGTATTGATGCCGACCTTCTGCTTTCGGAGGGCTACCAGCGGAGTGCCTTGTGGAATAACGTAATACAGGTCCAAAGATGAGAGACTGTTGAGCTGGTCCCGGATCTGAATATGAACATCCCACGACTGATCTGCTGCGAGACTTCGGAGTTCCAAGTTGGAATATGAGAACGATGTCCCGCTCTGGGTAACCGCCGAAAGGATGCTCACATATGAGCTGTACGATGTTGCGCTTGTTGCCTTGTATCGGTATCGCACATACAGCAGAGAGTTCTTTTGAACGCTGTCCACGGTGATAGCCGAGATTGAACCATTGAAAACCAGCTGCATTTCGGCTTCGATGTCGTTGGTACGCCGGAGCGTCAGTGAGTTCACCTTGGGCTTGGCGTAAGCCAGAACGGTGATGTTCTTCGAGACGCTCGCTGTATAGCCACGACTATCCGTAACCGTCAGGACCACCGCTACGGTTCCGCTTTTGGAAACCACTCCAACGGTTAGAGCATCACCAGTTGTGTTGGACACTGAGACGCCGTTGCAGGTAGCCGTATAGTTTGTGATGGTGGCGTTGTTTTTCGCTGTTGCCGTTCCGGGTGTGACCGTCAGCTTGGAGTAGCCTTGAATGAAAAGCTGATCATTGCCTGTGATAGCTGTTGTCGTTGTATAGCTGTCCGCAAATGTAAATCCGGAAAGCGTCGGGCCGGAGTTCGCTGCGGTAGTGGACACCGTTGCTGTCTTCGATGAGGTAGAGCCAATTTGCGTTGAGCCGCTGTAGGACGAAACTGCAAAGGTGCCTGTGAAGGACTTGATAGTGGACATCGCTGTTAGAAGCGTGGTCCTCTGTGCCGCCGTGAGCGTAACCGTCCGGTCTGCTGTTCCTTTTGACCACGACAGGCCGCTGATGGTGAGATACGCTGTTGAACCATTTTTGATGACCAGCGTATTCGTATAGCTGGCCTCATACACGGTTACATTAATTACCACCTTAACTGTGGCAGCATCAGCGGTAAGGGCTGTGACGCTGTTGACCACGGCACCTCCGAGCGTTTTTACCGTTGCAGCAGAGGATGTACCATAGACCTGATTGCTCTTTTTCCTCGCTCTGACTTTGATGTAGTAGGTCGTATTCGGAGAAAGCCCGGTGATGGCCTTGCTTGCTGAGGTCCCTGCTGTCGTGGAAAACTGCGTCCATGTGGAGCCGTTATCCGTACTGTACTGCCAGATATCCGCCGTTGCAGAAGAAGTCGCAGAAATCGTGACACCGCTGGCCGTAATGCTGGACGTTGAAAGTGATACCGTTGGTGCGGCACGATCAATGGTATCCAGCGTAATAGTCGTACTGGCAGTGATCGAGCTGATGGGCGTTCCACTGTAGGTGCCGGAAAACCTCCAATATGCAGAAAGGGCGACACCGCTTTTTGTGCCGTCTGCGTTGTGATTTACACGGACCGTTTTGGTCTTCAGGAGCTTTGTGTGCTGTCCGGAAGAGTAATCGGTGATGGCAGGAGCTGTGTAGGTTTCCGTGGTCCCGTTAATGGAAATAGTCGAGTCGGCACGGGAGCCAACCTCCAAGGTATAGTATTTCAAGTAAACATTCAGTGTCACATCCGAGTAGTTCCCAGTGACGCTTTGCGTGGCCGACCATGTGCAATACAGACCGAAGTTGTTTACAGGCAGATTTTGAAAGCTGCCGCTCAGTGCCATATCGGTTGCCTCCTTCCTTAGTCGAGAATTACGATGTTCAGGCCGTCAGAGGCCGTCGCCATCGGTACAAATTTTGTCTTGCCTACAGTGAGCTCACCGTCCACTGTAGTTTTCTTTGTCTGGGTCTCATCCTTGTTCAGGGTGAAAATGACCTCGTCGTTGTAGTAACCAGCAAATTCGGTATTCGTTATAACCGTCCGCTGGGACGACGCCGCATTGGAAACTGCGATGCCGTGCTTATCGATTTTGACCTCGTTTGTGTAAATCTCATTCGGTGCCGGGGTCCAGTTGTGAACCGTAGGACCTTCCACCATCATGATGTCGGATACATACAGCGAGGCGTACCGGTTGTAAATATAAAAAACGATGGTGCTGTCAGTGATGTCGTCGATCACGAGACTGAAATCCTTCCAGCCGAAGGTGGTCGTCTGGTTGAAGAAGTAGGCGTACTTATTGCCGTTGTACTCCACCCGGATGTAGCTGGTATAGCTCGCCTTCGTCTTCTTTGCCCGGAGCGAGAATGCGTAGGACTGTCCGGTGACAAGGCCGGTAACCGTCTGCTTGAGCGTGGACGATGAGCCCAGCACAAAGCAGCTGTCGGACGTGGTGTTGTTTTGCGTATCCGTTGAGGTATCAACCGTAACAGTACCGGTCTTCACCCAATCGTCGGAGATGCCGTTTAGACCCGCTGAGTTCTGGATGAAGTTCAGACCGCCAGCATACTGGTTCGTGACCTGAACCGTCAGGCCGTCAATGGTCTGCTGAAGCTGGGACATCTGCGCTTGCATTTCCAACACAGTTTGGTGTTCATTTCCGAGGTTGTCCGAGACCGTTTCAAGAGTCTCTGTCATGGTCCCGACGTAGCTGTTGAGGCCGTCGATGGTGCTTTGCAGCTCTGCGCTCTTTGTGGTGAGAATGGAAATGGTGGTGCGGATGGTTTCGATGTCGTTCTGCACGACCCATTCCGCACCGTTCCATATCTTTGTTTCCGGAGGCGATACCGAGGTGTCCACCCAAAGCTGTCCGACATAGGGGTTCTCTGGAGCCGTTTCGGAAGCCACCACATCACAGATGTTTTTGATTGTGATTTGGCCTATCGCCCTCATGGAAGCACCTCCTCAAATATCCACCACGACCATAAAGGTTGCTTTGGTATCGACGTCTGAGGTAGAAACGGACAGCGTCTTTCCGGTCTTGCTGCCGTTTGTGCCCCATGCAGTATCAACGGCTCCGTCCTTGTCGTACTTGGTCCATGTGTAGGTGCCGGTTCCAGTAGCGTCCACCTCGACACCGGCCTGATAGCAAACCGCTGTCAGAACCGTAGTGCCGACGCCGTTCTTGAAGACGTCACCGCCGGTCGAGGTAACAATGACCTGAAGCGGATCGGAGTTATCGATGAAAGTGCAGACATCGTAGAATTTGCTGTTGTAGGTGGCCGAAGCGGAATCGGTATCCTTGGCGCAGCAGCGGATGACCGCATAGCTTTCAACGGCAGCCGCATAAAGCGTCAGTGTGGCGGTGGTACAGCCGGAATACATATTTGATGTGTTCGTCAGTTTCCTCCAGCCGGTGCCGAAATCAGCATCGTAGCCCGTGGAGGAAGAAGATGTTACCGAAGCGTCCATCATGGCCCACTTGTAGGTGACGTTTGTGGTATCGACCGTGGACCCACGCCAGAGCTCGGCCTTGGCGGTCAGGCTCGTCACTTCCGCATTCTTGAAGACGTTTCCCTTCGGGGTCATAACGAGCAGATCGACAATGCCGCTGCCGTTTACGACACGGGAGAAGGAAATGGAAAGTGGATGGACGAGATCCAGCCCGGTGCTGGGGTCTCTATAGGTGATTTCGCACTTGAAATCCACGCCGGGAAGCCCAGCCATAATATTGGCCTTTACCGTGAGGATATGGTTTTTGGTGCCGCTCAAGGCGTAGTTGCCGCCTGTAGTGATGGGCGTGGTAGAAGTACCCTGATACCAGTTGACAGACTGCACGTTGTCCGAGGTGATCTGATCCGTAGTCGTTCCTATGACATATAGGCTGGGCGTCAGCACCAGATTGGTCGAGGCCCAGTTTGGCGCATAGCTTGCGTTGTCCGGGTTATACATCTGGGTCTTCGGATGATTGGAGCCGATGTAGCCGGTCAGGGTCAGGGCGTCATTATAGTCAATAATCGTAAATTGACCTTGTGCTCTACTCATGAGAAAAACCTCCTTAATCAGCCGAGTAAGCTGTTTCTTGTTGTGGTGTCAATGAGATCGCAGAAGAAGGTCGCACGAACATTGACATCGTCTCTTGTGATATTGATGGATTTGGTCCCACCGAAGTGGGCGTCGTTCCACGCCTGATCCGCTACCGGATCGTCAGACACTCTTGTCCAGATAAACTGGTTCGGGTCAAGGCTGTCTGTCACATTCGTATCCCACGAAAAAACGACAGCGGAAAGCGTGGTCTGAATATTGTTGTTCTTGAAGATGTTCCCGTTGGAGGACGTTATCACCAGCCGGTACATCTTCTGTTCCTCAATCTCGGTGATCCGCTCGTTTGTCTCAATGACGGATTCCGTAGTGGCGTAGGCCCGAAGCACGACCTCGCCGGTTTCCAGATCCCAATAGGAGGACCCGTCCTGCGAGGAAAGCACTCCGGCCTTGATGATGTTGGCAGCCAGAGAACCAGCAGTAATGAAATCAGCGACAATCTGTCCGTCAGAGGTGATTGCCGTTTCAAAGGGGCCGTTGTAGCCGTTATGGGAAAAGCCGAGGCCGCCTACATTCCACCGCCAGATGTTTACGGCAGAAGCAATGTCCGGAGCGTCCATAACAAGCAGCTCATAAGGCTGCCCGTTTTCGGAATCCGTATGGATCACCACATAGCCGCCGGTCTGCCCGGTGATGAGGCTCGTCGCTCCCTGAATGGCAGCGGTCATCAGAGCCGGAAACCGGTCCACCTTTGAAGAAACCGCCTGTGCAGCGGCTTCGGCAGCAGATACCGAATTGATCAGGTTTGCCTTGGCGTTTCCCAGCGTAATGGCCACATACTTTTCGGAGAGCGTATCGTAAACGGTCTTTATGACCTTTGCCTTGGAAGTAATGCCGAGAGCCGAGTGCCGGATCGTCACCGTGTCGCACAGAGATACCCGCTCAAGAACGGCGGCATATTCCGGCTGCTTCCACAGCGGTTCAAAGGCGACCGTGAGTGTCGGAGCAGTTACGCCGAGCGGGTTTCGAGCAAGATAGCTCGTGGCCCTTGCCCGGAGAGCGTCCTCTGTAATGGTGTCTCCGAACTCGAAATACTCCGTGAAGTCTTTGATCAGCGTCTTTCGCCGCACAAGCTCGGAGCCTGTGATTTGAAGCAGAACTTCCGGCAGCGTGACCACAGTTTCGGTTCCGTCCTCGGCTGTCTGGACCGCATACGGAAGCATATCCGTGTAAACATCAGTGTTGTCGCTGTCGTGTTCCAGCTGCGTGAGGTTCTTTCCGTACTCAATCACCACGCCGGTATCATGACCACGGCCCTGATGATGAATGACTCTCCAGTTGTCCCACTCGTATTCGCCGCCCCAGAGATCCAAAAAGGAACCTGCCACACCGCCGAGGCAAGCTCTGACGCTCTGCGGCTTGGAAACCGAGAACGACTTTGCTTCGGAGTATTCGGTCTGGCAGGTGAAATTGTGAGGCGTCGCAGTTTTCTGAAAGACCCGCTGCATCGCCAGAGTCGGTGAGATGCTTTGTGCTTCCCATCGGAGGGCTGCGATATTCGAGAGGTCATACGACAGATGCTGGGCATAAACCGTCACGACACCGTTCAGCGGAGTGGTAATCCTGTAGATGCGGAAAGCCTGATCACTGGCGGTGTCGTTGGGCTTGGCCTTGATCAGACGCTCGTTTGCCAGAAGCTCATAGTTCTGACCGGTCATCGGATACTTCATCACCAGCTCAAAGGCACCGTTGCGCTCCTCGGTCACCTCACAGGAGATAGCGTCAGAAAGCGCACCGAGGCCAAAGGTCGTGAACTCTGTTGCATTTGCTCTGTATAGTACCGGAATCATAGCGTCACCCACCTTGGAATAATGGTGACCGAGGTGATGCCGCCACTAAAAACGATGTCGTTATAACCGGGATACAGAATCGGAAATCCGCTGCCGGAAACACGGTCGTTCCTCGGTTCAGCGGCCTTATAGAAGTTCATCTGCTCACTGTCGATCTCGATGTAACCGCCGATATCGGTGAAGTCCCACGGAGCTTGTCGCAGAGAAGAGCTGATCGACAGGCTTCCGGTGCCGCTTCCCGAAACCTTGATGTAGGGTTTAGCCTGAAAGACCGTCGGGTTCTTCACGGTATACGGGGACGTAGTAATCGTGATGGCTTCTTGGCCTTCGTCCAGATACCGGAACGGCAGACAAGAAAAGCTGACTGTAAAAACACCGATCTTGTTCAGCTGATCCTCGATATCAAGCTGGGTGTTGATGACTGCCTTCCGAAAGCCGGTGGTATCATAACTGTCCCGGAGCTCGTGATAGCGGTCCGGCTCGTAAAAGAGCCATGCTTTCACGGCAGCGAGTTTATCGGCAAGCTGCTCCTTCGTCTTTGCGGGAAGGAACACCGAATAAGTGATCTGCACATTAGGATACCGGCCATTCGGAAGGATCAGGTCACCGTCCCGTCCGGGGATGGATTGGAACTTCACCTCATATTTCGGAGCGGAAAACACATTCTTGCTTTCAATACGAAGACCCAAGTCCAGAGAACTGATGCCGTTATATTCAAAATAATTCATGCGAAAACCACTCCTTTCCGTTTAGCGAACTGACCGGCGGTGACCATGATTTCATTGGTCAGCTGCTCAATGTCGTCGCTCGAATAGTTGTTAAAGGTTGCGATGTTCAGCTGCAGGGAGAAGCCGGAGGTCCGGCCCACGCCGTCAGCAGCAGAGGCAATCGCACCGCCCACGTTGCCGTCAATGTCGAAATTTGTCGGAAGTGCAGTGCTCATGTCTTTGGCAAGACCCTGCATGACATCGTCGATATCCTCGCTCATGGCTTCTGCGGCCTTGACCGCCTCGTCGCCGTTGTCCTCAATGGAACCGGACAGGCCCTTGACCAGCATCTGGCCGACCCACGCCATCTCCTTGGACGGCGAGTGGATTCCGAAGAAGTCCAGAATGCCGTTCCAGATGGATTTGATCCAGCCAGACACCTTATCCCAGAGCCAAGAGGCCAGCTGCGTGATACCTTGCCAGAGGCCCTTGACGATGTTGCCGCCAATCTCGACGATCTTGCCCATCAGAGATCCGAAAGCGGAAACAATGCCTGATACGATCTGCGGCACCGCTTTGCAGATCTCCACGATGATGGTCGGGAGGTTCTGAATCAGAGCCACGAACAGCTGCACACCGGCCATGATAATCTTGTCGATGTTCCCGATGAGGGCATTTACGATACCGGAGATGATCTGCGGGATCGCCTGAACGATGGTCGTAATAATCTGCGGCAGTGCCTGAATCAGAGAAATCAGGAGCTGGATACCGGCCTGAATGATCTGCGGGATAGCATTCAAAACGGCATTGATGATGTTGTCTATGATTTTCGGGATGGCTGCCACAATTGCTGTAATAATCTCTGGAAGAGCCTCCACCAGCGAAGTAAGCAACTGGATACCGGTGTCGATGATCTGTGGAATGGCGTCCAAGAAGAAAGTCACAATGCTGTCGATGACTTCCGGGAGTGCCTCAATCAGGACAGGAATTGCATCCAAAATACCCTGAGCAAGGCCCTCGATGAGAGCCAAAGCCGCCTCAAGCAGCATAGGCAGGTTGTCTATAAGGCCCTGTACAATGGTGACAATTGCTTCAACAGCAGCAGGAATCAATACAGGCAAAGCCTCGCTGATACCCTGAACCAGAGAAGTAATAATCTGCATCGCCGCCTCTATTAAAAGGGGCAGGTTCTCAATGATCGTGTTTACGATTGTCATCACGGCTTCAAAAACAACAGGGATCAGCTGTGGAAGCAACGTTATGATGGTGTTAAGGACCTGAGCGAACAGGTTAGTTACCGTTTCAAGCAGCGTCGGCAACAGGCCAAGAACAGCCTCAATCAGCGAATTCAGGACCGTCGGAAGTGCAGCCACAATGTTTTCAATGACCGGAGTGATGTTTTCTATAACGGACTGAAAAGCATCAACGACGTTCTCACAGAGCATCTGCATATCCGCATCAGCGTCTCCAAAGCCGACAACAAGATTCTTTACTGCCGCCTGAAGAGAGTTGATCGAGCCGGAAATGGTGTGCTCAGCTTCCTTTGCCGTGGTGCCGGTGATATCCATGCTTGTCTGTATCACATGGATTGCCTCGACAACATCTGCATAGGAGGAAATATCGTAGTGGATACCAGAAATCGCCTCTGCATCTGCAAGCAGCCTTTCCATTTCGGTCTTGGTGCCGCCGTAGCCGAGCTTCAGGTTGTCCAACATCGTGTAATTCTGCTTGGCGAAGCCCTGATAAGCCGCCTGAAGCGTGGACATATCCGAGCCCATTTTGTTGGCGTTATCGGACATATCCGTAATAGCCATATCCGCATACTTGATAGCTTTCTCAGTGTCGCCGCCAAGGGAAGCGATCAGACTCGCAGAAAAGCTCGTGACCGTCTCCATGTATTCATTTGCAGAAAGACCGGCAGTCTTATAGGCATTTGCAGCATAAGTCTGCATTGCCTGAGACGAATCCTTGAACAGGGTGTCAATACCGCCGACAAGCTGCTCATAATCTGCATAGGCAGAGATTACCTCTTTGCCGAGCTTGACGGCAGCGGCTCCAGCAGCAACAACGACGGCTCCCATTGCCACACCGACTGTTTTCAGCACCTTACCGAGGCCTTCAAACTTGCCCTTGGATTTTTCTGCCGCCTCGCCGGAATCCTCGATTTCTTCGCCCATGTCGTCCGCACTGTCGGCAGTGGAATCGAGCTCCCGCTCCATATCGTTCAGAGCGGCCTCCGCATTGTTCAACTGGATCTGCCAGTTCTGTGTACGGCGGTCATTCTCTCCGAAGGATTCAGCTGCGTTCTGCAGGGCCTGTCGAAGTAGCTCGATTTTCTGTTTCTGGGCGTCGATTTCTTTGTTCAGAACCTCGTTCCGAGCAGAGAGGGCTTTGACGGAAGAATCGTTTTTATCGAACTGCGAGGTGACGAGCTTCATCTCCGAGCCGAGAACCTTGAAGGAGGAGTTGATGTCAGCAAGGGCCTTTTTGAATTCCTTCTCGCCCTCAAGACCGATCTTTAGACCGAAATTGTCTGCCACACGAACCGCCTCCTTTCCTTAGATTCCGTCCGGGATAATGTCGTCGATGAAGTGCTCCCGTTTCGGTGTTGCCAGACCGTTATACTGTTTGTGGCACTCCCACAGATCGAGGAGCAAGCCAAACGGCATCGTCCAGACCTCCTCCTGCGTCAGGTGAAGGTGGGCGATGCCGTAATATAAAAGTCGAGTAAATAACTCTTCGTCACTTACTCGACCACTGCGTTTTTTGGATCGTTCTCACTTTCGATATTGCGTTTGGTGCCTTTGTACAGGGCCTCCGTGATTGCCGTCTTGTATTCAGCCAGATCAGAAGGCACCGTCAGAAGCTCCACTTCCTCTGCGGTGAGCAGGTCCTTGGGCTTATCTTTGTGTTTCAGGTTGTAGATGAGAATGCTCTGATTGGCCAGAAGCGAGATGAGCCAGACGATCTCGTCAATAGCCATCTCAAAGTTCTCGCTCTTCATGAGCTTATCTCCAAGGTTCTCCAGACCGCCATAGCGACCGGCGATTTCCTTAGTTGCTCTGGTGGTGAGGACCAGTTCATAGTCCACGCCGCCGATATTGATAACTGCGCTGCGTTCTGTATCCATGCCAAGTCCTCCTTACATCGTTGCATCGCCGCTGGGAAGATGAATCGTGGAAAGATTCAAATCACCGGACGGTTCATATACCTCGTTGTACCAATTGTCGATGACTGTCTGGTCGACGCCTTCCGTGCCTTCAGTGACCTCTGCTTTCCACGGATGCTTGCCGAATGCGTCCAGTTTGTTCCGGCGCATGATCGTGCCCTCGATGGTAGGCGTGGAGAAGGTGATGCTGTCGCCCTTGGTGGCGAGGTTGGTGGCCGGGATGCCGAACTTTACACGGTACAGCCAGTAATACCTGTATTTGCCGTTAGATTTCTTCGCACGGAAGCCCACGGCCACAGGATCGCCGCCGTCCTCGGAAGCAGAAATGACGACGCCGTTTGTATCAATGGTGGAGCCGGTGAGATCACTGGCCACCGGTGCGCCGATATCGTCCACACCGAGGGAAAGCGTACCGGCTTTGAACTCCTTCACGACTTCCGCTGCGCCGTCATCCGCATAAAGGGTGGCTTCGTTCAGCTCGACCGAGAGGTCAGCCGTCATAGCCTTTGCCAAGACCTGCGGGGTGGCGTAGGTTTCATTGCCGTTGTCATCCTCGGTGATCTTGGAGTAGAAAAGTTTATCAAGACCGATTGTTGCCATTGGTCATACCTCCATTTCATAGTGTTTGGCCACATCCACGGTGTAGTGGTGGTAGCCGGTTTCGGGTTCATATCCGTTGTACAGCCTGCCGGTAATGGTAAAGTCATCACGCAGCAGGAGCCGGATCAGCTTGTTCTTGGCAGCCGTATAACTGCCGGTTGTAAACAGGGACAGCCTCGCTTCCTGCACATCGACGCCGGGTGAATTATCCGCATGAAGGTCAAAGGTATCGGAAAGAGGAATGATAACGAGATACTGTTCCGGTGCCTTGTCCGAGAAGATGCCTGTTTCCACGGGGATACCTAACTCGGCAAGGGTTGTCTGTAAATCTTCAAGCAGACTCATCTGTTTTGTACCTCCTCCTCAAGTTTTCGCTTCATCGCCTCGATTGCGGCAGACTTGGACGCCGATTTCGCCGGTTTCAAGAACGGTTTTGCCGGTTGCCCGTGCCGTCCGTATTCGAGGATGTTGGCGATCTTGGCGTTGCTGTCACCGTCACGACGAGGCTCCGCAAAGCCGACCTTCACATTGTGATTGCCTTGCCGGTCGAGCTTTACTCCGGAAGTGCCCAGAGCCGATAGAAGCTGACCTGTAGAGCGGGACTCGACCTTTGTGCCTCTGCCGATAACACCTGCGAGATTGGAGCGGACCCGTGCTTCGACAACTTCGGCTCCGGCATTGAGCACTCTTTCGGCCATGCCGTCCTCGTCAGAGGCAAGGTGGGCCAGCTTTTCCAGAAAGTCATCCGGCATTTTGATATCCACTTTAGCCACTGGTCGCCACCACCTTTTTCGCAAGGACCTCGGTGTACATGCCACGGCCCTTGACGTCCTCGACGGAGATGATGTTGAAGCGTTCTTCGTTGCAGAGGATGAAGTGTTCTGTGGTGATCTTCAGGTCCGGTATCGTCCGGAACCGGAACAGGTCCGTCGCCTCGGAAAAAGCTGCGAGGTTTGCCCAGCGCTCACTTCCGTGACGACCTTCCCGATACACACGAACAGAAGCGAGGACCGTTTCCGTAGTGGAAGCAAAGCCCTCGCTGTCTTTTGTTTTTGTGACTTGCACGATGTCAGCAAATCCGTTCATTTTTCCAAAGCTCATACTCACACCTTCCAGTCCCGGTCAAGCCGAAGAAGCAGATTGACCGTATTCCAGACCTGCTGGCCTGCCTGTACGTTGTCGGCAAAGAAACCTCCCGTGGAGCCATCCCTTGATTCATAGAAATGGCTCACGAGCATGATTACTGCCTGTTCTGTGGTGGCGGGCATAGCGTTTTCAGTGTAGTAGCCTTCTTTGATATGCTGGTAGCTTTCCGCGTAGGCTTTGGCGGCAGTGATGTACATCTCCAGCAGCGCATCATCCTCGGAATGCTCCAGTATCAGATTTGCTTTGATCTTCTCAAGCAGAGTGTCCATTAATGCCGCCTCCCTTCATCAGGATGCCTTCATCTTCAGAAGCTGGATGCCTTCTGCGAGGATGACCTTACCGTCAACACGCTCGGTCGCAACGTAGCCAACCTGACCGTTGGTAGCATAGAGTTCATTGAGTCTCTGTACCGTTCTGCCAGCGCGGTCTGCGATCCAGTAGTTCTGGAAATCACCGAAGGCAACGGCAAGGGCACCGGCTGCGAGGGTCGGTACATACGGAGAGGTATAGATCTCGTAGCCGAGAAGTCTGTCAGGCTGACCGGCCTGTACAGAAGGCTGCCACATATAAGCGCCGTTAAGGTCCTTGAGCTTTCTGATGGCAGCGACCGTCGCATCGTTCATAAGGAACTTGGCGTTTCTGCGGTAAGGAGACTTCAGCGCATAGACAAGGCTGATAAGCTCGTCCGCAGTGATAGCCGTAGTCGCGGCAGCAGTGACGCCAACCGTACCGCCGTTTGCGGTAAAGATACCGGTAGGCTGGTTGGTGCCGGTGCCGACGCAGAAGGCCTGCTCCTCAGCAATGCCGAAGGCTCTGGCAAACTCGTCTGCAATGTAGCTCTCAAGATCGAAAGCAGAATCCTGTAGAAGCTCCTGACTCACGCGGATGAGGTCTGTGAGCTTATATGCATCGATCTGCTTCTGACCGAAGGTAGGATTGCTCTCGGTATAAGCGCCGTTTTCCAGTGTCCACTGCGCAGTGGAATGGGAGGCGGCCACAGGAATCTTGCGTTCGCTGTTCGTGGTGATGACTTTGGCGAGGGAACGGATCACGTTGGCCTCATCAAGAGTCTTTACGATCTGGCGCTCGAACTCCTCCGGAACGAGATATCCGCCATCGGCATCTGTACCTTCAGAGAGCACGTTGTGAAGGAGCGTTTTGCCGCGAAGATGTCTGTCGAAATCTTCCTTGTAGGCGTTGGAAGCGCGACCGACCTTTTCAGGCTCCTGCTTCTCAGGCTTACCTGTGAGAGGGCTGCCGACAGGCTTGTTAAGCTCTGCCTCGATAGCGTCTCTGCGCTCCATGCGCTTGATCTCGGTAGTCAGAGCATCAAGCTCCTTTTCCATGTTGTTGTAGGTGGCGTCATCCTCAGCGGAAAGCACGCCTTTGTCCGTTCTGTGGGTATCGAGGAAGCCTTCCATCGTATTCCACAGGGTTGCACGCTTGGTGCGAAGTTCATTAACAGTCATGATTGAAATCCTCCGTTTCACATGTATTTTTTGATGGTTTCAAGATGAGCCTTCAGCTCTTCAACAGAGCGTCCGGCAGGGGCTTCAGGCTCAGGTTCCGGCTTTGTTTCAGGTTTTGCCTTTGCCACGAGCTTGTTCATAAGGGCTGCGGCCACAGCCTTGCTGGAAAACGCGTAGCTTTCCATCGGCGCTGCAGATTTCTTTTCATCCTCCAGCACGCCGTCAGAGAAGCCGAGTTCCATCGCCTTATGCGCGTTCATCCATGTTTCCGCATCCATGAGATGCGAGAGCTTGGCGCGGGAGAGGCCGGTTTTGATTTCATAGGCGTTGATGATGCTTTCTTTAACTTCCGAGAGCATCTCGATTGCCTTCTGCATATCCTCGTGGTCTCCAAACGCTGCCGTTGCAGGATTGTGGATCATCATCAGCGCCGTAGGTGCCATGAGCACCTTGGTACCTGCCATAGCGATGACGGAAGCAGCAGATGCCGCAATGCCATCGATCTTGACGGTTACGTCGCCTCTGTAATCCATGAGCATGGAATAAATCTGGCTTGCCGCGATGCAATCGCCGCCCGGAGAGTTGATCCAGATGGTGATCGGCCCGGAGCCTGCAAAAAGCTCATCCTTGAACATTGCCGGTGTAATGTCGTCGTCAAACCAGCTTTCCTCGGCAATGGTGCCGTTAAGCTCAAGGACTCGTTCTGCGTCCGGGCTTTCGTCCGCCGCGTTCTTCCACACCCAGAACTTCTTGTTCTTCATCGGTGTTGTCCTCCTTTCCGTCATCGTTACTTGTATTTGCAAAAGCACCCGCATCGCCAAGCGGGAGCATATTGCCGTTAATGAGATACAGATCGCCGCCTTCTTCGGCAGGGATACGGTCGAGGTTTTCCAACTCACGGATGTCGTTAGCGCTCATCCAGCCGTTCTGCCTTGCCGTGGCGTATCCGTTCATACGGCTCTGGTAATCACCGCGAAGCAGGCCTTCCAGATTGAACTTCACGAAGTATCGTTTCTTTTCATCCGGAGTAAGGAGCGTTCTTTGTATGGACTGCTCCCAGCGCACCACCCACGGGTCCAGCGTGTATTTCACGAATTCCAGCGACTGCTGCTCAATATTGGAAAAGCTCGACTTCTCAAGGTCACCGACCATGTGTGGCGGGACTCTGAAAATTCGAGCTATCTCATTGATCTGAAACTTTCTGGTCTCAAGGAACTGTGCCTGCTCCGGCGAGATGGAAATAGGCGTATATTTCATGCCTTCTTCCAAAACGGCCACCTTGCCGGAATTGGAGCTGCCTCCGAACTGGCTCATCCATGCGTCTCGTACCTTGGACGGGTCCTTGATGGTGCCGGGATGTTCCAGCACACCGGAAGGAGCCGCGCCGTTAGCAAAGAACTTAGAGCCGTATTCCTCGGTGGCGATGGCAAGTCCGATAGCGTTTTTGGCCATTGCAATCGGGCTGTAGCCGACAAGACCGTCAAAACCGAGGCCCGGAATATGCAGCACATCCGAGGGCTGCAATATCACGGTGCTGCCCTTGGCAGTGGGAGCTTCATCGTTGGAGTGGCTGTATTGGTAGTACAGATGTCCGTTTTCATCACGATTGACCTGCATCTTGTTTGGCATCAGTGGATACAGCGCTACGACCTCGTCCTTACCGTTTCGGATGACCTGCGCATAGGCGTTTCCCCATAGGAGCAGATGCGTCATCAGCGTTTCTCGGAAGACGAAAGAACTCATCTCCGGATTCGGCTCATCGTGGAGCAGGTGGTAAAGCGGGTGCTTCATCGCTTTTTCCTTGCCGCCGTCGTCCTTATATTGGTAGACCTGCAGCGGGAGTCCCGCGATAGCTTCCGACAGAATACGCACGCAGGCATAGACCGCTGTCATCTGCATGGCAGAGCGCTCCGTTACGACCTTACCGGAGGAGCTGCCGCCCATATAAAAGGCATAGCTGGAACCGGCTGTTCTATCGGTGGG
>ERZ791625.668-NODE-668-length-21407-cov-5.849101_pt1 | contig 21407 bp, 18 predicted proteins | sample MGYA00510267_ERZ791625 | MGnify/ENA primary metagenome ERZ791625 (study PRJEB30046, sample SAMN00715229) | human gut metagenome | study: EMG produced TPA metagenomics assembly of the A metagenome-wide association study of gut microbiota in type 2...
TTTTCCCGCTGGATTGCCATATCCAAAATTATTACATCGCCGCTACGGGCGCACAATCGAAGTACGCCATGGCAAGCTTGGCAAAGAAGGCAATGGCCAGGATCATGCTCAGAGCTGGGAACACCACGCTATCCACAACGGTCTTAATTTGCCCAGATGCATCCGTCCAGGTCTGCTCCACGGCCCCGGCCACATCACCATCTGCTGCGAAAGCGGGTACACAGAGGCAAAGGGCCAACATGAGGACTACGAAAAACATGGTAAAAATATGCTTGCGTTTCATAATCTTTTTCCTCCTATCAAAAAATGGAGGGCCGTCCAACTGGACAGCCCTCCTGAAGGTATGAGATAGATTTGGCTTAGTATCCGGTACGGGGCAGAGGCTCAGAAGGCTTGTAGACCTTGGTCACCCAGCGGGAAGTTGCCATGATCCACTGGCCGTTGTAGACGCCGCCCGTGTCTGCCTGATTGACGAACTGGGTTCCACCAGTGAGCCAGGAAACCACATTGCAATAGACCTGCGGTGCCTCTACCTGCCGGAAGTTGGCAGGGACTACCCCGAACACCACCATGAACTCGGTGATGACCTCGTTGGAGGCCAGCCCCAGAGCTGCAGGGGAAGCATCCAGCACATAGTTTTGCTGGGTGCTCAGGTTATCGTACATCGTCCGGTAGTTTTGATTCAGGTTGGTTTTGTAGACAACCTTGTAATTGCCGGGGACATTGTAGGTGCCGGTGACGATCTTATCCAGCCGCACCGCCTGAGTGGGCAGCGTGTCCCTCCAATAAAAAGAGGTAAGGCTGGTGGTGGAGTTGTTGCCAATGCCAGAGAAGTCATAGCGGATCTGCTGACCAGGCATGACCTCGGTATAGCCTGTTTTCTTAATGGAGACATTGGTGTATAGGGATTTGTTGGTCATAGCCGCCTTGACAATTTGTCCAGCATACTCGATCTCTACCTCGATGGGAGTCTGATCCAGGCCATAGAAGTCCGCCGCCTTGGATTCCACAATCTTATACCGGCCCAAAGGCAACGGACGGGAGGCAGCCACACCGTTCTTGTCTGTTTTGATCGTGTCAACCAGATTGCCTGTCCGAGCATTGTAAATCTCAAACTCGGTATTAGGAATGGGGGTTCCGGCGGGCCAGCCATTCATGGAATTGTAGTCCGCACTGGTCTTAGTTACCTGAATTTGGCCTGTAATGGCGGTGTTCTCCCAGGTGATCTCTGTAGTGGTACCGTCTGTAACATACACGGTCTTGAGCTGCTCATCCACGATGTAGCCCTCATTTTCCAGCTCTCGCAGGTAGTACCGTCCAGAGGTGGGCAGATCATCGATGTAGACATAGCCACGGTCATCGCTGGTGTACTGACCAATGGGATTCTTGTTGGAATCATAGAGGAGGAAGGTCACACCGTAAATTCCCTCACGAGTGGTCGCATCAATTTTGTGGATGAGGATACCGCTGAACGCTTTGTTGGTTACAGTGAGGGTAACTGTTTTCCCATCCTCCACCTCGAAATAGTGGGGCGTGGAGTCCACCTGGAAGCCTTCCGCTGCCTCGATTTCAACCGCGTAGTAGGCACCGTCTTCCAGGGAGACAAAGACGCGGCCATTCTCCCCAGTGGTTACCGTATCGATGAGTTCATCGTCTACTTTCCGAATTTCAAAGGTGGTGTTGGGGATGCGCTCCGTTTTGTCAGCAGCATTGACCTTGATGATTTCTACCCCGCCGATGGGCTGGTTATAGAAGGTCAGCGTTTGGACATCTGCGGGGTTGACCACTACGGTCTGGCTCTGGCCAGCAGGGTCAATGGTGTAGCCAGGGATTGTCTTGGTTTCCTTGACTACGATGGTGCCAGTGATGCCGCTGATTCGGATCTCACCATTTTCGTTCGTCGTATAGAGGCCCTTACTGGATAGGTGACCATTGGCATCGTCCACATAGCCGCCACCGGCGTAGGTTAGTTCAAATTCCACCCCGGCCAGGGGCTCCAGCGTCTGGGAATCCAACTTGCGGATGACAAGGGTTCCCTGAGCCTCATTGTAGAACCGGAGTGTCTGGACCTCGCCGGCTTTGATCTTGATACTCTTTGGCGCGGTGTCCAGGATATAGCCCTCCACGGTCTTGATCTCCCGTGCGGTAACGGTGGTACCGGGCTCCAAATCGGTGATGACAATGCGGCCATTTTCATCGGTAATGTACTCTCCATTGCTGGAGCCAACGACCTCACCAGAACTATCTGTGACCAGGAAGGTCACGCCAGCTAACGGCGTTGTGGTACCCTCGATATATTTTTCGATGACCAATGTGGTACTGGGCGTGTTATAGAAAATCAGCTTCTGGGTGTCATTAGGATTAACTTGGACTGTTTGAGTCTGCGTGGCAGGATCAATAGAGTAGCCGGGGATGCTCTGTACCTCAGTCACCACCAAGGTACCGACTACACCATCGATCTGAATTTTACCCTCACGGTCGGTCTTGTAGAGGCCATTGCTGGAGATGTAGCCATTCTCATCGGGGACATACTCTCCGGTGGAGGTAGTGACCTTGAAGGTAACGCCCTCCAGAGGCTCGCCCGTTTTGGAATCCCTCTTGTCAATGATGAGACTTCCGGCCTTGGAATTGGTGACAACAACCGTCTGGGTGTCGCCGCCTTCCCCAATAACCACATTGGTGGAGGGTTGGTCGATAACATATCCGCCCGGCGGCGCCTTAATTTCAGTTAGAACATAAGCGCCGGGAGCCAAATTTGTGATCCGGATTTCACCCGCCGAATCGGTGGTAAAAATGCCATTTTGAGTGAGCGTGGAGCTGCCAATCACTCCATCCAGGCCCACCTCACAGCCTGCTGCCGTGGTCACTCGGAACTGAGCACCCGCCAGGGGCTTGCCTGTGGCGCTATCACGCTTCTGAATCACCAATTTTCCTTTGGGGGAGTTTTTAAAGGTGAGGCTGACCGTGCGGCCCTCTTTGATCTGTACGGTCTGGGACTGAGTATCAATGATGAAGCCCGGAGGTGCCTGGGTTTCCGTCACTACCACGCTTTTACCGGGAGCAAGGCCTTGAATGAGGATCTCTCCGTTCTCATCGGTTCTGAAAACGCCATTGGAGTCACCGATAAGCGTCCCGTCCGCATAGGTAATTTTGAACTCCGCATTGGGCAGAGTCACGCTGGGATTGGTAGCACAGACCTTGCGGATCAGCAGATTTCCGTCCGGCATGTTCTCAAACCGGACAGTTACAACGGACTGCTCACCACTGTCAGCCAGGAAGATGGTTTCAGAAGACTGAATGATGCTATATCCGTCCCCAGGGTCTACCTCCTCCAGAATATAGGTGCCTGCAGTGAGCCCAGTCCAAATGGCAGTTCCGTTTTTTCCGGTTATTTTCTGCCCGATGATGGTACCGCCAGTACCGGAGGTTCCACCGAGGAATTTTAGCTGGAAGGTGCAGCCGGAGAGTGCCTCGCCGGTGACGGAATCGTATTTTTCTACGATAATGGCATTGAGGGGTACATTTTCAAAGCTCACCGTCTTGCTCTCTCCGCCATGGAGGATGACCTTCTGAACGGTGGGCTCCTTCATCTGGAAGCCAGGGGCAGGCTCCACTTCTTCGATAGTGAACTCGCCAGGATACAGACGCTGGCCCTGCTCATGGAGTCGGATCTCGCCTCTGGCATCGGTGGTGATCACCCCGAAGTCGAAGGACTCAGGCGCGTCGGCGGCCTCGCCTGTGGAGGTGTAGGTCACATGAAAATGAGCACCTTCCACGGGAGCACCAGCCACAGAATCCACCTTGTAGATGGTCAGCTCCGGGGATTTGCTGTTCTCGAAGACCAGCTTTTTCTCATCTCCTGCATTGAGAGAGATTGTCTGCTCCCGATCTGCGTCTTTGTCCGGCAGATAATAGGGGGCCGGAACAGACTGTTCAATGACTTTATAGGTGCCGGGAGCCACTCGGAGGGTGACGGTACCGTCCTGACCAGTTGTTACGGTATGCTGGTAATCGCTGTCCACGCCTTCAATTCGGAACACTGTTCCGGGAATCGTGGTGTCGAGGTCATTTGCGTCCACCTTTGCGATGGTAAGCTGAGGCTGCTTCAGGTTATCGAAGATGAGCTGCTGGTCATCGCCAGGGCCGAGCCAGATAGTCTGGGTAGGCTCTGCTGCCACCACATAGGGGTCCGGGACGGAAATTTCCGTCACTTCATAGCTGTCCACAGGAATGCCAGTCAGTGTGGCAGTGCCGTCCGCTCCGGTGGTGACATCTGTATGGTAGCCATAGTGGATACCTTTAATCTCAAACACCGCACCAGGGACGACTTCCCCAGTCTGTCCATCCCGCTTGAGGATGGTGAGATTGGGAAGCTTGTGGTCTACAGCGGTGACAGGAATTGTGCCGCCTCCGTCAATATCCGCCTGATCTACATGAACGGTCACGGGCTCTGTCAGGCGGGCAAAAGGCTCAGGAACCGAGACTTCCACGAAGGCATACAGGCCCTCAGTGATACCAGTGACAGTGATAATGCCCGAAGCATCGGTGGCCTCCGATCCGATGATCTGCCCATCCTTCAGGATGTTGAATACTGCACCCTGGATTGGATCATCCGAGTCATCCACTTTCTTGAGCTCAATCTTGACCTTCGCATCATTCTCAAACACAAGGTCTACATCACTCTTGCCGTCCCAGTAGAACTCCTGGCGAACCTTGTTCGGGTCACTGCTGGTTGTGTAACCGTTGGGCGGGGTGACTTCCGTTGCTACGAAGGAGCCGATGGGCATGGTATCCCAGGGGACATCCTCCAGGTAGCCGCCAGCGCCAGTGGTGTAGGTGCCAGTAAAGCTGTTGTCCACACCATCGATTCGGATGACAGCTCCGGCCAAGCCCTTGGTAGGATCATCCGCATCCACTTTTCGGATGCTGCCCTCACTGGTAATTTCGGGGGTATCCGTAAAGGTCACGGTGACGGTCGTACCGCTCTCATTGGGCAGGACTGCATACTGCGGTCCCGCATTATCAATCTGGTACCCCTCCGGGGCCTCTACTTCAATGATTGAATAGGTGTTTGCATCCAAGGGGGAGAGGGTATAGGTTCCATCCGCTCCGGTCACCACTTCCTTGGAAAAGGAGCCGTTGACGGACTGGATGAGGAATCGGGCACCGGGCAATCCCTTGCTGGGGTTGGTGGCGTCAACCTTGCGGACGGTCAGCTCATACTGCTCCCTGGTGATGGTCAGTTCACCCACCATCACAGACTGGACATCGCTTGCGGGATGGTAGCTGGAGCCAGGGCCAGCATAAGTGTACTCATATACTGCACAGTCTCCCCAGACGCCTTGAGCACCAAGATCCAGGATATACTGGGCGCGGTCGCGGAAGGACCAGCCATCCATTTCATCGTCGATGCTGGTGTAATTGGCATGCTCCAGATTATTGTAAACATACATTAATTCCTCGGCACAGGCGACGGTTGGATCGGAGAGCAGATTTGCTTTATAGCGCCACACCACTGCCTGAACCCAGGCGTTCATCGTCCAGGTGTAGTCCGAGCCCCAGACCTCATCTACACCCAGAGCGTGAGCACGGTCTGTGAAGATTCCGCGGCTGTGGCTGTAGAAGTAGGCCATCATGATCTCAACGGTTTCGTTGGAAATGGCTTTGGGACTATCCCAGGTGTGGCCTTCCAACGACCAGCCCATGCCGGCACCTTTCTGCGAACAGAATCCCATGACACTATCGCCATTGACATCAAACTGCATCTGGTGCATATAGCAGATGCCAAGCGCCGGGGAATCATAGTGAACGCCGTTATAGGTACAGTCCTCCAGCTTGATGGTGTCCGGACTGGCAGCCAGGGCTGCGCCGGGAAACAGGCCCAAAATACACACCAGCGCCAGAAGCATGGACATGATCCGAATCTGCAAAGAATGCGTCTGTTTCTTCATGTTTTTTCCTTTCCTCGGAAAAGAAAGGGCGAAGGGACAAGGCATTCCAGCAGGAGCAAACAGGCTGTGGGGTGCCGATCCCTACGGCCTGTTCTGTTTCCGATATTCAGAATTTGTTGGTTTCTCCTATTTGGGAGTTGGGAGAGCGATCCTCACTCTGACCGGGGGTTAATTCATGGGCATCATCTCCGTTTCTCCTGAAATTTGGGCAAAAAGAACGGCCCCTCCTGTATGAGAGGGGCCGTTCCGCTTGCTTCAGCATTTATCCATAAGGGTTGTTGGTGGTAGGATCACCCAGGAGCAGGTAACAGTAGGTGACACCCTGTTCCACAGTGACACCTACGCCGAGGCTGTCGGCATCTGGATCAAGCATGGCTTGGAGATGTCCGGGAGAGCCCACCCAATTCTCCACCGCTCGCTCTGGGATATCTGAGATGGCAGCGCCTGTGAAGACCGTGAGATTGGAGCGGAAGCCGTAAGGGTATCCTGCATCTGCTACCGCCTCGCATTCCTCCTGCGTGTGGTGCCAGGTGTACCTCCTGTCAGTGCATACCTGAGCGGCGTCCATTAGCCGCTGGTCAATCTCCAGGTCTGGAAGGCCGTTCTCACGGCGCACTTCGTTGACCAGTGTGACAATGTCCCGCCGTGCTTGTTCCAGTGTAGAGAGCGTTTCCGATGCTTTGCCTGTATAGGGTGCGGCACTTTCAATCTGTACTGCTCCGTCCCAGTAGACATTGAAGTCCAGGGCCCTGCCCACATCTGCCAGCTTTACATAGTTATTTCCGTTGATGATATACGCCTCCAGCTCAATTTGCTCCCCGTCCAGATAGAATTGGTGGGTGCTGTGGACTGCAGTCAGCAGTTCCTCTGCCGCCTGTGCAGCCGGTCCAGCCATTACCATGCCTAATACAATACATGCCGAGGCAAGCAGGATGGTTTTCTTTCTGATCATGACTTCGCTCCTCCTTTTATGAAATTGTAGAGGCTATCTATAAGCATACAATACCGAAAGGAAGAACAAAAGTCGAGAGGAAGGAATCTGTATGATGTAGAAAATTGAAGCTGCGAAGGAAGCAGATTATCCAATTTCCACTGCTTTGACACACCAGCGATACTCGCGCTGGTTCATCACGCAGGTATAGAGAGTAATCATGTTCTCCGTTGTGGCAGCCAGGCCGCTCCGATCCGTTTCACTGACCTTGGCCACGGACACCACTTCGTAGGTATGGGTCCCCAGTTTTGTGGTCAGTGTGATCTCATCTCCCAGCTCCAGGGTGTGGATTTTACCGAAGTGGTTGTTGACTCCCCGGTTGTGTCCAGCCAGCGCCACATTGCCGTCCCAGATAGAGGTATCCTCAAAGTGGCCGGCACCCTTGGCCAATGTGCTGCTGCCTGTTCCCTCATAGATACGGACAGAGAGGCCAATAGCCGGGATCTTCAGTGTACCCAAGTGCCCAGCAGAGTAGTAAAGGTCGCCGGTTACCTCAGTAAATCCTGTGGAGGACACCGAGGTCGAAGGTCCAGATGTTGAAGGAACATCTTGAATCGTGCTGCCGGGGACAACAATGGGAATAGAAGTGCCGTTGACTACTGCGCCGGTAGCTGGCATGGAGCCAGGAGCCAGGTTGGGTGTGAGGGGCGTCCCAGTGTTCAAAGTATCCGCGCTGGCTGTTCCAAATCCGGGCGGGATGAGAGCAGCATTTTTACTGATATCCTCGTTCTTTCGAGCCCCGCCGCCTACAGTAACTACAGGCTCAAAAGATGTAGGTGTGCCATAGTCCGGATCACCAGGAGCGCCAATAGAGTACTCCATCGGCCCGGCTGCACTTGCCGGGACAGTCAGGGCAGCAGCCAGACACACCAAACAGAGAATCGAACATAATCTTTTCATTCGGTTACCTCCTCGTCATTTTCATGCCGGCGCTTGTAGAGCAGGCATCCGCCAATGACACCGCCGGCGGCAAACACGATCCCCAGCGGTACCAGCACATAGGCCCAGTTGAACTGGACGGGGCCGTTATCTGCATCCGGGAGCGGAGCCAGCGGCTCAATGGCTGTGCCTTCAAAGATTGCCACATAGCGGGTCTTGTTCAGAGCAATCCGGCTGACCGTGCCGGCGTAATCCGCGGTAACTGTATAGCCGGTGACATAGCTGCTGGTGGCCGTACCAGTGTAAGTGGCTACCGCCGTGAAGCGATCCCCCAAAGCATAGCCGTCTGTGGTGGCGGTGTTGTCAGTCTGCCAGTCAATGCCCTGAAGCGTCAGGGTACGGCCATTATCTTCGATAGTCTTGGGAATGTTGGCGGTATCCTGGCTGGCCAGGTTGGGGTAGCTTCGGGTGGCGGAGACCTCACGGGTGGAACTGCCGTAGCCGGCCACTTCCACTTGGACAGTATCCAACCGGAGGGTCAGCACGCCGGAGAGCCCGTCCTCAGTGATGAACTCTTTCTCTTGGGGGAGCAGAGCTAACACGGATTCCATATCCTTGCTCTTGCTCTGGAGAGAAACGGTCTCCGTGTGCTGGCGACTCTCATTCTCCGGTAATTCCTGCTTGAGCAGGTCAATGAGAGTATAGCGGAAGCCATCCTGCTCAAAATCAGAGCGGGGGATGCCGGCAGGATCGTCCTCCGGGGACAGGTCGTAATACTTGCGGATCTCCGTGCCATCCTCGCTCCGGGAGACGGATGTGGGGTAGCAGACCTGGGGCGAAGGGGACGAAGCAGTCGTCTCCACCGCCAGAGCGGAGGGGGCCAGGGCCATGGTCAGGCACATGGCCGCGACGCAGAATGCGAGTTTTCGTTTCATAATAGTTTTCTCCTTCCTTACATGCTCATGCCATCCATGATGGGATCGCCCTGTTCCGGACTTTCCTCCTGGCGCTGGTTGAGCCCATGTCCTAACTCTACCTGGTAGGCTTCCAGCACAGCCTGATCGAAAGTCCTCTTGAACTCCGGAGTACAGGGGAAGCAGATGTCTCTGTATCCACCTCGCACCTGTCGGCTTGGCATGGAGACAAAGGGGCCATTTTTTCCCTCCTTCACCTGGACACCCCGGACGGCAAAGCAGCCGTTGAGGTTAACCGAAGCGTCCGCCAAGATAGGGCCCTTGACGCTGGGGCGGTAGATCTTCACATTGATCTGCATGGGGAGCTGCTCAAAGTTGGGGGGCGACATGGTTTTCTTCTGACTCATATTTCGTTACTCCTTTCATGTTTGAAACGCTCCATTGTTCGGAGCACCAGCAGTTCATACTCCCAGGGCTCCACTTCCAAGGAGACATACGCACCTTGCTCAGTGATCCCGTCTGCCTGATATTTCAGTACCAGGGCCATGGGATCGGATTTCTGATCCAAGATTCTTGGGGATTCCCAACCCCTTCCGGCCACATAGACACGGTTGATTGCAGAGCGGGGCCCACCCTTGATGCCCAGCCATAATAATTTCCCCCGGAGCTCCTGCGGCAGTCCTTCGGGGGACGGGATCGGAGCCAGCACATTTCCGTATACGCCATAGCGCAGTCTCAAAGCGGCAATACAGGTAACAGTAGCTTTGGCGGCCTCCGGCTCCTGTGCCCAAAGGGGGAACTGCTGATAATCGGAGGCCAGCACACTTTCCCCCTCTTTGTCTCCAGGAAACAAGGGCAGACATTTTGCTACCTCCAGGATATGGGCTCCATCGGTGAGGCCAAGTACCTTGATGCCGGAGTCAGGCAGGGTGCGGTAACTGGCCAGTGCCTCCTCCAAAGTGGAAAATCGCTCCATTGTCCAGCCCTTCCGCAAAAGGCGCTTTGCCGGCAGGCGCAAGTCGTCAATGGTATAAAAGGATACATTCATACTTGTTGCTCACCTCATTCCATGCTCATGCCGTCTGGCATTTCTTGTTCCATCTGTGTCTCGTTCTGATATTCCTCTTGAAGCGACCAAATTACATAGTCCATCTCCTCCTTGTGATCCACATTCTGTTCACTCACCCACCGGTCCCTCAGATACTCCAAAGGTTCGGAAATGGTATTCAGAAACTCCAGTACATCTCTGGAATACTGCCCGATATTCGTGGTCAGCTCATTCCGGCAGAGGCGGGTGGCGGCGATCTCATCCGCCTGTTCCATAATCTCTTGGGGTGAGAGGGAGAGGATATTTTGGGCAAAGGATTGCCATCCGCTTTCAATTTTCTGGGAAAGGGATTTCTCCAGATCAGCGCGACTCATGGGAATGTTCTCTACACCAAGCTCTGACAATTTTGCCTTTGCCCAGTCCGGAAGGTAATCCGGGGACAGCACTCCAATGAAGTCGGTTCGGTTCCAGCGAGTCTGCTCTCCGTCACCCAGGCAGGTACAGCGTATGGAGCGACCAATGGCATTGGGACTACAGCCGAAGCCATCGTGGGCCAGCCAGAGTTGATTTTGAGAAGCTAAGTGTGCCTCATTTAAGGTTTCAGGAGAGAGCACCAGCACCTTGCCTTCGTAGTCCAGGTTGGAAAAGGAATCCGACTCACAATGTTCGGCACCAAAGAGACCCAATGCCTGGTATGCTTTGCGGTACTGATTAACCACACCGTCCAGCACAGCGGAGTGGACTGTCACCACAAAGTCCAGATTGTGCTGCTGGTCAGGGGGAATGTAGGTCTGCTTGGCCCATGCCTTGTTCTGTCGACTAAAGCGGCCATCCCAGTCCTGTTGCTGGAGGGTATTGGCCAATACCCAAGCCGTCCTCTTGTATCCGAACTCTTGAAGGACATCGCTCAGGCAATTGTCATCCAGATAGGCACCGTCGTAGTGTTGTCGAACAGCCTCCTCAATGGCCTTCTTGCAGGCGACATTCTCCAGATGGCTGGCCCTCCAGAGGGCCAGCTCATTTTGTCGGCGGGCATCTTCTGCAGACCAGCGGTACAGATAGGTATCACGCATGGTCTTCGGCCTCCTGACACATCTGCTGCTCCAACCGCTCCAAATCGACACCAGCCATCAACAGAAAACTGAGGAAGCCATCATCAAAACACGCCAGCGGGTTGCCGCATCCCTCGCACGAAGCCTCTTTGCTTTTCTGGATTTGATTGGCGGCAGATATCGTTACTTTTCCATCTTCCACGGAGATCTCCAGCCCCTGCTCCGTGCTGAGACCGGCCTGCTTCAGCATCCAGTCGGGGATCGAGATTTCAGAGTCCTCCTGACAATCTGCATTGGGTGCGTCTCCATCGGGCATATCTCCATAATCCTCATCCCACTCGTCGTCATCAAACTCCTCGTCCCCCTCGTCCTGATTGCTGTTCACAACCAGCTGGAAGAGCAGGGACTTGGCGATGGAGGTGAGAAACTGGAGAAGATGCAGGCACTCACGGGTGTCCAACGCATTCCGGGTCACCATAATGTACCCGCCCCCTGTATGGAGGAGCAGTTCCTCGGCATCCAAGAGATCAGCACGCTGTAGAGAACTACGGGGGATCTCCAAAGTCTCTTTCTTGGGGTTGAAGCAATTCTTAAAATACATAGGCATAGTCAAATTCTCCTTTCTGATAGTCAAACAGATTGATTTGTGTGGTGGCATGAGACCGTTCCGCCATGTCATAGTTGGCAATGAGGAGCTCCGCGAACTGAGAGTTCGGGTCGTACCGCTGGCGAATGTTATTCAGCCGGGTTACAGGCTCGATTTGAATGCCTGGGGCGTCGTATAACTCCCGGATGAAGGCATCATCGTTGTAGGACAGTAGGAACTTGCCCTCCATGGACAATAGTGCGTCCCGCAGGCGGATATGGTCCCGTTCTTTGAAGCCGTCTTCGCCAATGTTCTGGTAATACCCCTCAGTGGCGTGATAGGGTGGGTCACAGTAGAAGAAGGTCACCGGGCGGTCGTAGTGTCTGATCAGCGTTCCGAAATCCTGATTTTCCACCACCACATCGGCCAGCCTGCGGTGGGCTTGTTCAATGAGAGGAAAGTCACTCCATAGGTCGTGGGGCTGACTGGCAAAGCTGGTAAGGGCGGCGGCGTAACTCTGGCGGATAACCTGGTAGAACCATGCAGCCCGTTGGATATCAGTGGTGCGTTTCCGCCGCAGTGCCAGCCGAGCCCGGTCGAAGTCCTCTCTGGAGTTGAGTACATATTTCAGGGAGTTGATAAGCAAATCTGGCTTATCTCGCACACAGCGGTAAAGATTGGAGAGGAGCCCATTGTAGTCGTTATAGACCTCAAAATCGTTGCCGGGTGGCTTGTGAAACAGTACCCAGCCCCCGCCTCCAAACACCTCGACATACCTTTCATAGAACAGTGGGAAGCGGCGAACTACCTCCTCTCGAAGCGCCTTCTTTCCACCTACCCAGCTCATAAAACTATTCAAAGGGGATCACCCCCCTCCAGCCGTAGCCTGAGCTGACCGGTGTCGGGCTTCTCCAATGTGCGATTCAGTCCACGGATCGCAGCGGAAATACCGCTGATTCGCCGGGTCAGGTGGGCGATGGTCGCCCTCACTTCCTGATCTGTGGCCGCATAGAAGTACCCGTTGCCGTTGCTGGCAATCGGGATACCATCCCGCCGCAGTTGATTGACCAGATGACGCACTTCAATGCCCTTGATTCCAAAGGACAGCTCCAGTTCCCGGCTGGTGGTGGCATTGAATTGGCCAAAATGGTATCGCCTCAAATACTCCGCCAGCCATTCTTTTTCCATAAATAGCTCCTTTCCGGGGCTGCTTTCCCGAAAAAGGGCATAAAAAAAGAAGGGGCCGTTGTCCCTTTCGGAAAAACGGCCCCTACTGTGATATGCAATTGTTACATTGTCAGGTCAGGTTCCTGCTCTGGATGACTGTACTCACAGATGATTTCTTGCCCGTTCCGAGCAGCATATCCATGGTCTGTTGTTGATAGTCCGTATTTCGCCATGTGGTGCTGGGCATAGGCCACAGAGTCAAAGCACTCATTGAGCAGAGAATCCTGGTCAAGTATTCCCTCCTTTCTCGCAAGATCTATACCATACTGGGCAAGATCTACCCCGCGGGGAATGAATTCGTAGCAGTGGAGGTTCTGAGCCAAATCCAGCGCCAGATCCAATCGATGGCAATCCTCTAATTCCATAACACACTGCCATTTATCCATCCAGTGGGGTTCCCCCTGGCCCTGTTCCGCCCAGACATAGCCAAAGTCAATGGCATGGCGAACCAAATCGCCAGCGGTATCGTACTGAGCAAGAATATCGGTAAGCTGAGGTAAGGTGCAGTCCACATCCACTGCCATACACTGATCCAGCGTCTCAGCATTCAGGGCATCAAGCCCCAGAAGCAGTTCATCCGGGTGTGCGGTATCCATGTACTCACCTGTGTCGGGAAACCCGATCCAGACGCCCTCCATATTATTTCGGCTGACCAGTTTAATGCGAATGGCATACTCCCCGGTGGTGCGCAGCGGCACATTAGGATTCACCTCCGGCAAGGGACGATCAGGGTTCAGCCGCTCTACATAGTGGTCCTCTACAAAAATCCCCACACCTCTGTTTCGATAAGTAGCCCCAACAATTTCGGGATCAAGGTAACCTCGCGCTGCAGGCGTAGGGGGATGAATGTGCTGCATGACAAATCGCCCCAGTGATATGTCATCATCCGCTCCATAGAGAAGCTGGTAATGATCTAAACTGTGCAGGATCTGAAGTGTTTCCTGGGCAGTTTTCGGTCCCTCTATCTGCATGGCCCCCCGGAACAGCAGTTCTTCCTTCGCTGTCATATTTTCAAACCGCTGTTCCAGCCAGTCGTGCTGAGATTTGGTCATTTCAAAGCCATCCAAGTGCGCAAAGAGCGCATTTGCACGACTGCTCATAACATCATCTCCTCCATCTGGTCCTCTGTTTGACATTCTCCAACGCATTGAATAGGCTGGTTATCCCGGCGTTCCAGCAGGCCGTACTCAGTCTCAGCATGAATATGGGATTCCAAAAGTGCCAGCCCATAGTTATGGAGGTTGATATAGGGGCGAATACGCCGGGCTACCTGCTCCGGAAGGATACGAGACAGATCCTCTGTCGCTGCATCTTCAGGGGATGCGATACTCGGAGATAGGATATACTCGTCAAGTTGTTCTGCCATACCCAGAGCACACTCAACATTCTGGCACTCTGTCGCTTCTATGAGTGCCTTGTAGACGGAGAGTTCTTCAGCAGACATTTGGGCAAGGACATCTCCAAGTCGTTCAATGGTTTCGAAGGGTACTGCGCTGGTGATGTGTTCCGCCAGAGCAGGCACCTTGCAATCAAGGCAGGTACATTCAACCGCCCCCCAATCAATGTAGCCCAGCCAACGCACTGCCATTTCCATCTCATCTTTTTTTGCCGGAAGCTTCAGTTCTACGATATCGGTTCCGCCGAAAGGAAGGTCGTCGTGGTGAGCAATCAGCCGCAGGTACACGGCATAGTTGGGCTCGGGAGGAATGGACCATGAGATCTCTGGTGCCTTTTTCAGCTCGGAGTTCTGGACTACATAGCCGCCCATGTCGACAGCTCCGCTTGGCACAAATACGCCTCCTTCATCTATACGGGCTGACCTTCCAACTTTTTCAAAGTCCACTAACTCGAACACATCATCTGAAATGTCTTCCAGTTCAGGTACGAAACCGTTTTCCGCATAAAAATGGCCCAATTCTTCATCCGTAACAACTGATTCCACCACATGACAGCAGTCTACACTCTCTGCCAGATCTCGAAGGCACTTCAGTGTGATGGGTTCATCCTTCTCAATTTGCATCTGAACCAGTCCCTGGAATGCAGTATGCTGCTTCTCATCCAGACCATGGAGTCTTTCTGCCAAGTCATTCAATTCCGGCAAGTTCAAGCTCGCTCCGTCAAGGCAGGAACTTAAATCCTTGAAATCGTAGTAGTGTGTAATCTCCAGGTGTAACGAATCTCCCTCTGGAAGTCGAACCTTATCCATAGCATCTGCCAGTTCCCAGGGTTGAGCCGGAAGATCCAGTTTGGCGCAGGTTGCCCGGTTGTAGTCTGTTGATGTCAGGCAGACACGAAATACTTTCTTATCCAAGTGTTATTTCTCCTCCATTTTGTTCCTGCTGCTCCTCGTACCACTTGGGATCTGCTCCAGGCACATCCCAGCCGAACATACTGCCGGTGAGCATAGCCTGCTCCTGAGCGGGTGTGATTCCTCGGCGCTGGTTGTTGTAATCTGCCAGGTAGCGGTTCTGAGCTCTGTCCCCAGTGCTCCACTCGCTGGGGTAGTAACCACTTTCCCCGCGCTTGATACAGATCAGAGTGCCCTCGCCGGGAAGAACTGACCAGCAAAGATCCGGCAGGCGGGTGAGTGAATTAGGAGAGAACTTTTCTTCTTCTGTTTGGATACTCCAGTTGCTGGAGTTCCATAAGCTCACATAGAGTTCACCCTCATCCAGCTTAATGGCTCTCTGTTCAAAACCCTCACCCCAGCCATCGGAGGCTTGTCCCGTAATGTATTCAGCCAAGGTTTCCTTTTCCTCTGGCAGAAGCTCTCCGACCATCCTACATTCCGCAATACACCAGAGCTGACCATTGCGGCTCTCCACATCAAATACTACGGACTGAACCTTTCTATTTACGCCGTCATCTTTGTCGTACCAGTGCATCAGGCCACGACTTTTTTCCTCCGGCATCTGGTTTTCCAGCATGGTTTCATGGATACATGACTGGTAATCACGGAGGCTACGCCCATCAAGATCTTCTCCATATTCCTCCAGATCCCCCCAGTCATCACGACCATAGAGTTGGGCTGTGAGGGGCATATAGAATTTTAAAGTTTGAGGTTCCTGGGGAAGTACCTGGAAGCGATCTTCGCCAATTCTAAGGGCAAGGCCGCTTCCGTTGTCCCATCTGATATGAAATTGCGCATCATCATCGATGTAATTGAGAGTACCCATACTGCCCGGAGCGAGTGCGTATGGATCGTCTTTCATTTCCGTGAGCCGGATACGAGTTCCTTTGGGATACTGATCCCGGAGGAAGTCCAGCCATTCTTTTTGTACTTGCATTTGACACCTCCTACATGGTCATGCCCTGATCTTGGGCCACATTCTCCAACTCTTGATGAACTTGTTCCACTGCCTCAAAAATAGTTGGATCGTTCTTGAAACTCTCCAACTTCTGATAGTCCGTAAAGAAGCTTTGATCCCCATCCACCATACGAACTATATCAACAGTTGCAAAGGCATCTTTAGTAACGCCAAGCCTTTTCTCTGAACGATCACTATCCTGGAATAACTGAATTGCCTCATCCAATGTCAGGTCCCGGTGAAGTTCCTCCTGTGGAGTATTGCAGTCGGTCATTACAAACCAGGCGTAAGTATGGGGGATGGATGGGTCTGCCACATCTCGGAGGGCCTGCAGGCCCTTTTCTGTCAAGCCGTAGTTACAGGTTCGCCGGGGATTTTCTTCACCAGCAAAATCCAGGAGAAAATCATCCACGGCTTTTCTGATTTCCGGATCATCAGTCAAAGTTTCATACCTGAATCCAGTTGTATTCCGGTATGGCAGTTCTTCTTTGATTGTCCTGAGATACTGCTGAGAGTCCACAAACTCCTGCTTTGTTCCATCTGCGTAGCTCACACGGCCTACAATCTTGTCCTGTTGAGACAGTTCCTGCTGGCGCAGATCATAGCAGTAGAGGTAGCCCTGGTAGTCACCCGGCCTGGGTGTGCAGCGCAGACAGAATTTGTAATGCTCCGTCTCTGCAATATAACCGTAGATGCGGTCATTTTCTGCAATTTCTCCTCCGTGATGCCAGCAGTAGGTATTCATAGCAGCCAAGCTTCTCAGTGGGCCGTTTTGCCGCATGGCATCTACGAATTCCTGCAGGCTCTCCTTGAATTCCAGTGTATTGAACCGATCCTCGTTGTGGGGCCACCAGGAGTGGTGGAAGCCATTCCCGCCGGAACCGAAATCCATGCGGAGGTGGCCTACGGTACCAAGGGCCTTGTCCTTTTCCTCATCAGAATAGAACAAACCCGCCTCCTCTATGGAAGCGGGCCGTAATTCAAAGGCATGTTCTGATGTTCTGGATTTTTTCATATTTCTCACCTCCAATTTCTTGGGAACACAACCAATACCACATCCTTTGGGAAAAGTCTACCTTGAAAATGTGGCTGCTCAAATTCTCATTTGGTAATGTCCTCTTGAGAGAGTTATTCCTCAATTTCTTCTAAAGTAGGGTAAAGAAGGACTTTGGTTCAGCCTCTCTGATCTGAATAGGAATTAAGTGCTTTTTGACCTCCTCCAGAAGTTGTTTATTTGGACTCTTGTTGGTGAAATAACAGCTTTAAGTGAGCTCTCCCATCCCCAGGTCTTCACCCTGTTCTTCCTGAGACTGTTCGGTTGGAGCTTCCTCCATCAGAGCATCCAGACTCAGAATGCCATGATAGGAGATATAACCTTGCTCCGTAAACATACCTTGGCTCCGTTCCAGATGCATGTGTCCATATTTGCCGTAATCATAGAACTCATCCAGATTACTATCGTAGTCAAAATGGCCGGAGTCACGAATCATATATCTACCATACTCCTCCGGGGTATGAACACCGGGGGCAAAGTCGAACTGATCCAGATGCTCCGCTACCTGTCGGATTTGGCTGGCTGTTTTTGCGTGTGTGTACTCTACAGCTGCATCCAGTTTGGCACGATCAACATGGCTGAGCTGATGGATGGAACGGCACATCTCATTTAATTCCCGTATGGAATCACGCCGCGTATCCAATTTTTCTGTAATCACACTGGATAATTGAATAGGCTCCAGCTTGTGAAACCAACCCTCTCGTTCCATAATCTCACTTCGAAGCAGTGTGCGCTCAAGCTGAAGATCAGACGATGGCAAATAGAGATAGGTTTTATTTTGGGGGTCCTGATCTGGTGAGATGGGCAGAACCAGTTCATAGGTGTCATACAAATACGGGGGAAATGGCCCACCTTTATAGAGCTGCTCCATCTTCATTCCGTTGTCATAGAGTACCCCATAAGGAGTAATCTCAGCCCCTCCGCCATCAATAAGGAGTAGAGCAGTCTCATAACCATCCAGATTCTCCAGTTCTTCTGTACTGGCACACCCCCCATGCAGGTTCATGAAATGCTGCCGGCCGACTGCCTCCAGGTTTGTAAAGTCGTAGATGACCGTGGCCTGATCACTGCAGAAGGTGAGATTGATGAAATCTTCAATAGAGGTAACTCCTCTCGCAAAGGCAGCTGCTTGGAATTGAAGATCCTGATCCGCTTCGAAACTCTCCAGCCTCTTGGCCAGATAGTCCAGCTCATCGATGTTGACTTCGCTGCCCTCTAATTTCTGTAAGATCGAATATGGGCTGGACAGTTCCATGATTTTGCAATCTCGGCCCATGATATTGCCGATTTCCAAATTGGCCAGCATTTCCATGATACGGTCATATTCGCTGGTTTTGATAGGAAAGGGGATGGTGACCTCGCCGTATTCTGGGTGCCTGGCGTTACTGAGCGTCGCTTTGATCAGCATTGCTTTCTTCCTTCCTGTTGATTTTTTTCATTCTTGTCCGCAGACACTCCTGATCGCTGGCCCAGCAGAGAAAGCCATGAGCGGGATATGGACAGCCTTCACAGCGGGAGAAGCGGTGGCAGACAGGGTTGGAGGCGGATTCGGGATGGTATGTGGATGCATGAGGTTTGAAAAAAAGGCGGCGGTTCATAGGTATCACCTCCAATGGGCATAAAAAAAGAGGGGCCCGCTGTTTGCAGCCTAACGGCGGCAACGGGCCCCTCGGTTGTTTGTTCTACAAGTTCATTTCTGGTTCCTGGGATAGTTCCAGTCGTTCTTGAAGATCCGGGACGGTATATTCGATTTTTGTTCTGGCCTCCTGGAGAGCCTTCATCTGCTTGTCTTCGGGTTCAGGGCCTTCCTCCAGGAAGAAGTCGGTGGCCCGATACAACTCTGCGAGCTGATCTGCGGAGAATAACTGAGCTCTGGAGATCAGCCCGGAACGAACAGCAAAGTCTTCCTTGGCTGCATGGTAGTTTCCCTCAAAGTAATGACCATGGCTAACTCCGCGCCGATCAAAATCCCAGACCCAGGTAACAAATTGATACCCCCGGCCATTTTCTCGTTCTCGGCCAGCAAGCACAGCACATCCGAAGTCTGCCAGTAAGCGGAACTCCTCCTTCAGATCACTGGCGCGAAGAAGTGGGGAGCTCTGAACCGCCTCCACATATTCATAAACTTCGTCAGCTGTTGCCCCCACTCGGTGGTACAGGTCATTGACTTCCTCATTCTTGCTTCCTGCGGGTAAAATGAAAATTTCACTGCTGGGGGTTACACAGAGAACCGGCTGGCCATGGAGCAAAACATTCAGATTCTGAGTACCTGCATAGGACGATTCGATTCCTTCTTCCCGCAAGCGGCGGGAAAGCTCCGCATAAAAATTTTCCCTCACAAAGAATACCTCCAATCAAAAATAGCCGAGATCTCCTTTTGAGATCCCGGCATAAATAAGGATTTATATGAATTGTCCACAAAAGAGATGCGAACCCTCATATGCATTCTGCTTGGATGCGAATGAGCCGTTTCTGGCTGCTCCGCTTATTTTTTTGTTTTCCTATAATGCAAGAACGGGCTATCAGAGAAGTGCGAAAAGGGAATGCAGACAGGGCCTGCGAATTGTTCGGTATCATTTTTTTGAAAAGGCAGGGAAACGGTTGAGCTGCGGGCCCGCTATTTTTGCAAAAAAGTTGCAAAAAAGCCGTGAAACTTATAATTTCACGGCTTTTTATGGTGGACCTAATCGGGATCGAACCGACGACCTTACGGATGCGAACCGTACGCTCTCCCAGCTGAGCTATAGGCCCATATTTGGTTATTTTGTATATTTTTGCTTGACTTGTTTGTGCAATTTGCTGTTTTGGTAGGGCAGGTGTTATGTTGCGCTGGCTCTCCCAGCTGAGCTATAGGCCCATATTTGGTTATTTTGTATATTTTTGCTTGATTTATTTGTGCGGTTTGCTGTTTTGGCAGGGCAGGTGTTATGTTGCGCTGGCTCTCCCAACTGAGCTACAGGCCCAAATAGCAATGCTGGTCTCCCAGCGCGGATTATCATAACACACTTTTTTGAATTTGTGAAGCCCCTTTTTCATTTTTCTGTTGATATTTTTTCTGAAATATAGTAGAATACCATTTGTTCAACAACTCCTCCGCATACAGCTGCGGAACCGGTCTTGCGCAATGGGTACCTGCGAACCATGTCAGGCGGGGAACCGAGCAGCATTAAGCGGGACCATCCATGTGCCGCAAGGACGCCGGTTCCGCAGCTGTATACGGGGGAGTATTTCTATTGTAAGGGAGGGCTGCGGATGTATCAGGCGCTTTACCGCAAGTGGCGTCCCAAAACCTTTGCCGACGTGGTCGGTCAGGAGCATATCACCGAGACCTTGCAGCGCCAGGTGGCGGAGGGGCGGCTGTCGCACGCCTATCTTTTCACCGGCACGCGCGGCACGGGCAAGACGACCTGCGCCAAAATACTTGCGCGCGCGGTCAACTGCGAGCATCCGGAAAACGGCAACCCCTGCAACCGCTGCCCGAGCTGCCTTGGCATCGAGAGCGGGCGGCTGCTCGACGTGGTCGAGCTGGACGCGGCGTCGAACAACGGCGTGGACAGCGTGCGCGCGCTGCGTGACGAGGCCATCTATTCGCCCGCGCAGGTAAAAAAACGCGTGTATATCGTCGACGAAGTCCACATGCTTTCGACGCCCGCGTTCAACGCACTGCTCAAGATCTTGGAGGAGCCGCCCGAGCATCTGATGTTCATTCTGGCGACGACGGAGCTGCACAAGGTGCCCGCGACGATTTTGTCGCGCTGCCAACGCTTTTCATTCCGCCGCATCCAGCCGAAAGACATTGTAGGCAGGCTCAACTACATCGCGGGGCAGGAGAATATCGACTTAAAGGAGGACGGCGCAGCGCTGTTGGCTCGCTTGTCGGACGGCGCGCTGCGAGACGCGCTGAGTCTTCTTGACCAGTGCGCGGCCGCGGGCGGCGCGATCGACGCGAACGCCGTGCTCGACGCGCTGGGTTTGGCCGGAAACGTGCAGACCGCGCAGCTCATGTCGCTGATCCTGACGCGCGACGCGCGCGGGGCGCTCGAGCTGCTCGGCAAGCTCTACGACGGCGGCAAGGATGTGGGCGCGGTGCTCGGCGAGCTCTCGACACTCTCGCGCGAGCTGCTCATCAGCCCGACGGCGGGGGAGGGCGGCGAAAGTCTCTTAAGCGGCGCTTACGATGCCGCGACGCTCCGGAACCTGCGCGCGCAGGGGACGAGCGCACGCTTCATCCAGCTCTGTACGATCTTGCAGGAGACGGCGGCGCAGCTCCAGTTCAGCGTGAACCGCCGCACGGACGCCGAACTCTGCATTCTGAAGCTCTGCGACGAAACACTCTCCGGCGACCTGGCGGCGCTCGGCGCGCGCATCGCGCGGCTCGAAGAGCAGATTGCCGCGGG
>ERZ791625.676-NODE-676-length-21298-cov-4.650379_pt1 | contig 21298 bp, 19 predicted proteins | sample MGYA00510267_ERZ791625 | MGnify/ENA primary metagenome ERZ791625 (study PRJEB30046, sample SAMN00715229) | human gut metagenome | study: EMG produced TPA metagenomics assembly of the A metagenome-wide association study of gut microbiota in type 2...
GCTTCGGAAAGGTGGGGAGGAAAAATGAGCTTGCTGGAATCGCTCGCATCCTTACTTTTTCCACCGCGCTGCGCGTTCTGTGGAAAACCCGGCGTTCACGGCGTGTGTTCTGAATGCGAAAAGGCGCTCCCCTACTGCAAAACGCCGCTCCATGAGAGAGCGGAGATCGGTGCGTGCCTCGCCCCGCTCAAGTACGAGGGCATCGTGCGCGAGGCGCTGCTAAGCTACAAGTTCCACGCGAGCCAGAGCCGCTGCACGGGCTTTGGTGATGTTTTAGCGCAGGCCGCCGCCGAGCATTTCGGCGGAGAGTTCGATTTGGTGACCTACGTCCCCGTGTCGAAAAAGCGCAAACAAGAGCGTGGCTACGACCAGTCGTATCTCTTGGCGCGCGAGACCTGCCGCCACTGGAGCGTCGCGCCGGAAACGCTGCTGCAAAAGACGAAGGACAACGTCGCGCAGTCGTCGCTTTCGTCCCGTGAGGAGCGGCAGAAAAACGTCGTCGGCGCATACGTTGCCGTCAATGCGGACAAGATCAAGGGTCAGCGCATTCTGCTCATCGACGATATCCTCACCACCGGCGCCACGCTCCGCGAAGCCGCGAGAGTTTTGCGGGAAGCGGGCGCGGAGAAAGTGATCTGCGCCACCCTCGCCGCGGCGGACGAAGACTAAAGTCTTCAAAAAAGAGGCGACGCCTCTTTTTTGAGAAAGTTTCGCTGCGCTTCGTGCCTCACAGGTTCGACACGCGCTCCGCGCAAAGTGTTTTTACCCACGTACACGCCGCGGGTAAAAACGATTCAAATGTTTCGCGTCTGCGGACGCGAAAATCAGCGGCGCAGGGGTATGTTTTTCCGTATTTTCCCCTGATACGGCGGTGAAAATCGCGCACAATGCTATTGCAAACTCAATTTCGAGCCGTTATAATAAAAACATCATGGGAAAGTATGAGCATCGCTCATTTTAGTTTTCAGAAAAATAAGAGGTAACACGCTATGTTTTCTTTTACCAAAGACATCGGCATGGATCTGGGCACCGCGTCGGTGCTGATCTACATTAAGGATAAAGGCATCGTGCTCAACGAGCCCTCGGTCGTGGCGCTCGACAAGAACACCGGCAAGCTCTTAAAGGTCGGCGCGGATGCGCAGGCCATGCTGGGCCGCACGCCGGGCAACATCATCGCCATCCGTCCCCTGCGCGAGGGCGTGATCTCCGACTACGAGGTCACCGAGCGCATGATCAAGGAATTTCTGCACAAGGTCATGGGCTTCCAGCTCTTCAAGCCGCGCATCATCATCTGCGTTCCCTCCGGCATCACCGAGGTCGAGGAGCGCGCGGTCATCGACGCGGGCATTCAGGCCGGCGCGCGCCGCGTCTACCTCATTGAAGAGCCTGTCGCCGCTGCCATCGGTGCGGGCATCGACATCACCCAGCCCGAGGGCCACATGATCATCGACATCGGCGGCGGTACGTCCGATATCGCGGTCATTTCGCTCTCCGGCGTCGTCGAATCGTCCTCCATCAAGATCGCGGGCGACCAGTTCAACGAGGCCGTCGTCAAGTATATGCGCCGCAAGCACAACCTGCTCGTCGGCGAGCGCACGGCCGAGCAGATGAAGATGCAGATCGGCTGCGTCTTCCCGCCGGAAGAGGAAATGACCATGGAGGTCAAGGGCAGAAGCCTTATCACGGGCCTTCCCGAGCTCATCTCCGTCTCGTCTGCGGAAATGCTCGAGGCCTTTGAAGAGCCCGTCGAGCGCATCATGGAGGAGGTCCACCTCGTGCTTGAAAAGACCCCGCCCGAGCTCGTGGCCGATATCTCGAACAACGGCATCGTCATGACCGGCGGCGGCAGCTTAGTCCGCGGCTTTGATAAGCTCGTCACCGCCCGCACCGGCATCCACGCCATGGTGGCCGAGAACGCCATCCAGTGCGTGGCCGAGGGCACGGGCAGGAGCCTCGACAGCATTCAGGACATGCAGGACGGCACGATGAACCTGAGCCGCCGCAAGCAGATCAACTAAGAAAATTCGGGAGGATATCATGGCGGTCTTATCAAATCTCCAGCCGGAAAAGGTATTCTACTATTTCGAACAGCTCTGCTCCGTTCCCCACGGCAGCGGAAATACGAAGCAAATCAGCGACCTGTGCGTCGGCTTTGCGAAGGAATTGGGCCTTAAATACCGTCAGGAGGCGTGCAACAACGTCATCATCTGGAAGGACGGCTCCTGCGGCTACGAAAACGCCGCGCCCATTATCTTGCAGGGCCATATCGACATGGTCTGCGCCAAGACCGAGGACTGCACCAAGGACATGACGCGCGACGGGCTCGACGTCATGACCGACGGCGAATGGGTCTGGGCAGACAAGACGTCGCTTGGCGGCGACAACGGCATCGCCGTTGCGATGATTTTGGCGATTCTCTCCGACGAGACGCTCCCCCATCCCCCCATCGAGGCGGTCTTCACCGTCGACGAGGAGGTCGGCATGGACGGCGCGTTCGCGCTGGACTGCTCGGACTTGAAGGGCAAAAAGCTTTTGAACCTCGACTCTGAGGAAGAGGGCGTTTTCACCGTGTCCTGCGCGGGCGGCGTGCGCCTCGACTGCGCGCTGAACGCGCCGCAGGAGCGCGCGGACGGTATGACAGGCTACCGCGTGACGATCTCGGGTCTCAAGGGCGGCCACTCCGGCATGAACATCAAAGACGGCCGCGGCAACGCCAACTGCCTGATGGCGCGCACGCTGTATAGCGCGATGGAGCGCTGCCCCTCGCTGCGCGTGTATGAGCTGACGGGCGGCCAGTTCGACAATGTCATCTGCCTGCGCGCCGACGCGCTTGCCGCAGTCTCCGCGGCTGATGCGCCCGCGTTCGAGGCGTTCATCAAGGAATTCGACGCAACGCTTAAAAATGAGTACGCCGTCACCGACGGCGGCATTTCCCTCGTGTGCGAAAAGGCTGACGTTCCGGTCGCATTCTCCGCAGCGGACACGTCGAGACTGCTGCATGTGCTCCTTGCCCTGCCGCAGGGCGTGCAGGAGATGAGCGCCGACTTCCCCGGTCTTGTGCAGACTTCTCTCAACCTCGGCGTGATGCGAACGGACGAGCACGGCGTCAAGTTCTCCTACTCCGTCCGCTCCTGCATCGCCTCGCAGAAGCAGATGCTCATTCAGCGCGTGAAGGCCATCGTCGAATTCGGCGGCGGCACCGTGGGCGAACGCAGCAACTATCCCGGCTGGCAGTATGACCGTTCTTCCGCCCTCCGCAAGGAGGTCGAGGAGGTCTACCGCGACCTCACCGGCCGCGACGGGAAGATCGAAGCCACCCACGGCGGCCTTGAGTGCGGGCTCTTCATCGAAAAGATCCCCGGCCTCGACGCGCTGTCCATGGGACCGGAGCTGCACGATGTTCACTCGGTGAACGAGCGGCTGAACGTCGCCTCGACGGAGAGGGTTTACAAACTCGTTTGTGAAGTTCTCAGGAGAAGTAAATAAGTTCCCGCTACGCGGGAGCTGATGGTTTCCCCTGCACAGGGGAACGAAATAAAGGGGCCATTCTCTTTCGCGAAAGAGAATGGCCCCTTTGGAACCCCAAGAGAAAGGCTTTTGATTGGCAGTCTCAGGGTTGAATAACCTTTATGCCTCCGGAGTGGGAATGCCTGCGCGCGGCGTTGCCGCGTTTAGAGCTGCAAGACGACTTGCCTCTGCTTCTACTATCCGCTGCCGCTCTGCCTGTCTCGTAGTGGTACAGACTAATTTCCGCCTACCGGAGTACTCATCAATGCGGCGAGCGCAGCAATGCCGCATTCGGTAAGCAGTCTGTCGCCGGACAAACGTCACACACGCCTCACGACAGTAAGGCGCGGTTGCAAGACGTAGCGACTTGCAGAAGATTCATGGCGAAGCCATGTACACCGCACCTGATTGCGCAGGCTGAGCAGTTCTTCAAGCCCCAGACCGGCAATGTCGGGGGTCGAGGGGGGACGCCCCTCGTCTTTCTCCGGGGGATTCAAAGGGGGGATTCTCTTCGAAAAGAGAATCCCCCCTTTGGTGTTGCGACGCGCACGCCGCTCCCCCTCCCGCGCTAGCGCGGGAAAAAGGATGCAGCGCTGCCGCGCTGCGATTGAATCCCCTGCGCCCTATGGGCGCAAAAAAGGAGCAGCCCTTTCGGGCTGCATAAACTCCCCGCGCCCTTTGGGCGCGAAAAAAGCCGCGCTTGCGCGCGGCAATAAAAAAAGGAGCCTCTTTCGAGGCTCCTTTTTCAGTGGCATCAGCCATTATATCCAAAGAAATTATTGAAGAAATCCCAAGGATTGGAATAAGACCCATTGCTGCCGTCGCTGTAATACCCGTTGCCGTTATTATAGCTGTTGTCGGTGCTCTGGTCGGAAGAGCTCGTCTCCGTAGTCTCGGGCGCGGCGTCGAAGGTGAGCGGGACTTCGATCGTTTCGCCGCCGCGGTACACGGTCAGCGTCACGGTGTCGCCCGCGCTGTAGCTCTTCTTGGCCGCGACAAGATCTTCATAGGAGGAGATCGTTTTGTCGTCCATCTTCGTGATGACGTCGCCCAGCTTGAGCCCCGCCTTGTCGGCGGCGCTGTCCGGGTCAACGGAGCAGACGAACACGCCCTCGGTCACATCGTAGCGATACTGCTGCGCCATCTGCGCGTTCATCGTCTGCGGGGTGATGCCCATGTAGGCCTTGTTGGTCACATAGCCGTTGGTCATGATGTCCTTGACGAGGGAGAGCACATCGTTGATGGGGATGGCGAAGCCGATGCCCTCAACGGTGGTGTTCGAGTAGCTCGAATACTTGGCCGACACGATGCCGATGACCTCGCCGTAGCTGTTGAAGAGCGGGCCGCCGGAGTTGCCGGGGTTGATGGAGCAGTCGACCTGGATCATGTTGAACGGCGTGCCGTCAACATTGATGGCGCGGTTGACGCAGGAAACGATGCCCTCGCTCATCGAGAACGTCAGCTCGCCGAGGGGATTGCCCACGGCGGCGACGGATTCGCCGATGGCGACCTTGCTCGAATCGCCCAGCACCACGGGCGTCGCGCCCGTCACGTCGATCTTGATGACGGCGATATCGTAATCCTCATCGCTGCCGATGACGGTCGCGTCGTACGTTTCGCCGTTGTAGAGCGTCACCTTCACGCTGCTCGCACCGGAGATGACGTGGTGGTTCGTCAGGATGTAGCCGTCCTGCGTGATGAAAAAGCCCGTGCCGCTCGCCGCGGTCTCCACGGTCTGGCCGAAGTAGTTGGTCGTGGCGGAAACGTTGATGGACACCACGCTGTTGACGTTCGAGGCGTAGACCTCCGACATCGACATCTGCGTCTTGCCGTCGACCTTGACGGTCTGCACCTGCGCGACCTCGCGGTCGCTGACCTGAACGCTCGTCTTGTTCACCTTGGTCGTCGCGCCGCTCACGCCTGCGCCGATGAAGCCGCCGACGAGCGCGCACACCAGCGCCAGCGCCACGATCTTGCCGGAAAGACCGCTGCCGCCCTTCTTCTTCGGGCTGCCGCCGTTCGGGGACTTATCCCATGGGTCCTCGGCGTAGTTCTTCGTGTCGATCGGGGCATTGGGGTTCTGCTCGTCGCCCTTGCGATAGCTGTAGTGATACAGGTTGTTTTCGTCTTCGTACATGATGTTGACCTCCTATGGACTGAGACCCTTGCTTGCGGCCTCTTTGCTTTCGATGCTGCTATCATAGGGCATATTTATGTATATTTCTTGAACGCTATTTGACGATTTCTTAAATTCCCGATGACTTTTTTAAGAATCTGTGATAATCGCGCGATTCCCCTTGCGCTTTCCTTTCCGTCATAATAAAATGAAACGCGACTTGAGAAAAAGGAGGCGGCGCACATGCTTCGCATCGACAATCTGAAGCTCCCCGTGGGGGCAAAGGAAGACAAGCTGCGCGCGGCCTGCGCGCACGCACTGCGCGTGAGCGAGGAGGCGCTTGTTTCCGTTCATCTCCTGCGCCGCTCCATCGACGCGCGCGAGGGCGTGAAGCTCGTCTGCTCCTGCGCGGTCGAGGTCAAAAACGAATCCGGCGTTCTAAAGCGCTGCAAGAATAAAAATGTGCAGCCCTACGCGCCGAAGAAATATACGCCGCCCGCGCCTGTTTCAGCGCCGGAGGTCTCCCCTGTCGTCATCGGCGCGGGGCCTGCGGGCCTTTTCTGCGCGCTGCTGCTGGCCCGCTGCGGCGCAAGACCCATTTTATTAGAGCGCGGGCGCGCGGTCGAGCAGCGAAAGCGCGATGTCGAGCACTTCTGGCGCACGGGCGAGCTTGATCTGACCTCGAACGTGCAATTTGGCGAAGGCGGCGCGGGCGCGTTTTCCGACGGCAAGCTCAACACCGGCACAAAGGACCTGCGCCACGGCTATATTTTAGAGGAGTTCGTCCGCTTCGGCGCGAGCGAGGATATTTTAGTCGACGCCAAGCCTCATGTCGGCACCGACAAATTATATGTGGTGCTGCAAAACCTCCGCCGCGAGATCATCGACCGCGGCGGCGAGGTGAGGTTTTCCCACAAGGTTGTGGATATCGAGCAGAACAGCGGCAGCGTCACGGCGCTGCGCGTGAGCGCCCCCGAGGGGGAGTACACGCTGCCCACAAAGCACGTCGTGCTCGCGCCCGGCCACAGCGCGCGCGATACGTTCGAAATGCTGCAAAAGCGCGGCGTGCCGATGGAGCCCAAGCCCTTTGCCGTCGGCGTGCGCATCGAGCACCGCCAGCGCGACATGGACTTAGCGCAATATAAGGAGGCGGCGGGCCGCTACGGCCTCCCACCCACGTCGTACAAGCTCTCCTGTCACACGGAAAAGGGACGCGGCGTGTTCTCGTTCTGCGTCTGCCCCGGCGGCGAGGTCGTCGCCGCCGCGTCGGAAGAAAAGCGCGTCGTGACGAACGGCATGAGCGAGTTCGCGCGAGACGGCGAGAACATCAACGGCGGACTTTTGGTCTCCGTTACGCCGGAGGATTTCCCGTCCGGCGATACCCTCGCGGGCGTCGCATTCCAGCGGGAGCTGGAGGACGCGGCCTATCGCCTTGGCGGTGGAAATTACGCCGCCCCCGCCCAGCGGGTCGAAGATTTCCTCGCCCATCGCCCGTCAACGGGAGCGGGAAAGGTCGTGCCGACCTATCTTCCCTCCGTCCGTTGGTGCGACCTGCACAGCTGCCTCCCGCCCTTTGTGTGCGAGGCGCTCGAGGAGGGCCTTCCGATGCTGGGGCGGAAATTAAGGGGCTTCGATTCTCCCGACGCCGTCCTGACGGCGGTGGAGACGCGCTCTTCGTCGCCTGTGCGCATCGTGCGCGATAACAGTAGTTTTCGATCCGCCCTGCGCGGTCTATATCCCTGCGGCGAGGGCGCGGGCTACGCCGGCGGCATCATGAGTGCCGCGGCCGACGGCCTGCGCGTCGCAGAAATGATTTTGGAGGAATTGAACCATGAATGAAAAAATCGGCGTCATCATCGACTTCCTGACTCCGGCATACGAAAAGACGCTGCGCGACACCGCCGCGCGCTGCGGCTACGACATCGTCTTCTTCCCCTCGTCCAGGGCGGCGGAGGGCAATGTGGACGACTGCACGATCCTCTACGGCCATCCGTCCCAGCGCGTCATCGCGGGCGCACGCAATCTCAAGTGGTACGCGAGCTGCTGGGCGGGCGTGGACCACTTCTGCCACGACGACCTGTATCAGAATCCCGACTGCCTGCTGACGAACGCCTCGGGCGCTTACGGCACGACGATCGCCGAGCATTCTGTCATGGTCTCGCTGATGCTGCTGCGCCGCCAGATGGAGTACACTGAGATCATCCGCGAGGGCGACTGGCGCGTGCTCCCGGGCGGTATCCACTCGCTCCACGGCGCGCGCGTCACGTGCCTCGGCACGGGCGACATCGGCACGGAATTTGCCCGCCGCGTGCGCGCGTTCCATCCCGCGAGCCTGACCGGCGTCAGCCGCAGCGGCCGCGCGAACGCGGACTTTGACGCTGTTCATCCCGTCACGGAGCTCGATCAGCTCCTGCCCGAGACCGATCTTCTCTTCATGTCCCTCCCCTCGGTGAGCGACACGGTGAACATTCTGAATGCCGAGCGCATGGCGTTGCTCCCGAAGGGCGCTTACGTCATCAACGTCGGCCGCGGCACGGCCATCGATCAGGACGCGCTCATTGCAGCGCTGGATTCCGGCCACCTTGCCGGCGCGGCGCTTGATGTGGTCGTGCCCGAGCCGCTGCCTGCGGATCATCCGCTGCGCAAGACCAAGAACCTCCTGCTCACGCCGCACGTCGCGGGCAACATGACGCTCGGCTACACCTGCGAGCGCAACGTGCAGCTCTTCTGCGAAAATCTGGAAAATTACGCCGCGGGCCGCCCGATGCATCACCTCGTCGACCGCAGAAAGGGCTATTGAATCGCGTCGCGTTCCGCCGCTTTTCCGGTGGGCGCAGCACATAAAAAGGCAGCAATATGAAAAATTCCCGCATCAAAAACGGTATCATGCGCATTGTGCAGGGTATCATCATCGGCGCGGGCGCGATTTTGCCGGGCATCTCCGGCGGCGTGCTCGCAGTCGTATTCGGCATCTACCGCCCCGCGATGGAGCTGCTCACGCACCCCAGGCGCGCGCTTCAACGCTACTGGCGGATGCTGCTCGCCGTCGGCATCGGCTGGGCGATCGGCTTTTTGGGCGGCGGCAGCGTGATCCTTGCGCTGTTTCACCAGTCGGAAACCGTCGCCACGTGCCTCTTCATCGGGCTCATCCTCGGCACGCTGCCCGAGCTCTGGCACGAGGCGGGTACGCAGGGGCGCGGCAACGGCTCGTACATCTCGCTGATCGTCAGCTTCCTCGCCCTGTTCGGCGCGCTGATGGCCGTCAAGTTCAGCTCGTTTTCCGAGATGCCCGCAAACTTCTGGGGCTTTCTCTTCTGCGGCGTGCTGTGGGGCTTCAGCTTCATCATCCCGGGGATGACGTCGTCGTCCATCCTGATGGCGGTCGGCCTTCTCACGCCGCTGATCGACGGCATTGCGCAGCTTGATTTCACCGTGCTCGTCCCATGGGGGCTTGGCATGGTCGGCGTGATGGCGCTCTTTGCCCGTATCGTGAGCAGGCTTTTCGACACGCACTACTCGATCGCCTGTCACGCTGTCATCGGCATCGTGCTTGCCTCCACGCTCATCATCATTCCGACGGGCTTTGCCTCGACAGCGGAGATGGTCTGGAGCGTCGCGTGCGCCATCCTCGGCGCGGTGCTCGCGTATTTTGGCAGCAAGCTCCAGCCGCAGGAAGACGCGGAGATTGAGGCGAAATAAAAGCAGATACAAAAAGCTGACGGTCAAAAGATCGTCAGCTTTTTACGGTATCATCATTTGTGAGCGCTTCGCTTTTGAGCTTGCGCTTGTAGTGGTACATCATCCGGTCGGCGCGTTTGATCACGTCCTCCACACTGCTGCGCTCGGGATGGTAGCACGCATAGCCCACGGATACGTGCGGCAGATGCTCGTTTTGTTTGCGCCGCGCTTCCAGCGTGTGAAAAAACTCGGACAGGTAGGATTCTGCCTCCATGTCGGAGATCTGCGCGATGACGCAGGATTCGTCGCCGCCGATGCGGTAGCAGTAGCCGACCTTGGAGAACACGGCGTAGATCGTGCTGCCGACCTCGGCAAGCACCGCATCGCCCACGCCATGACCAAAGGTGTCGTTGACGGACTTGAACTCGTCCACGTCGAGATAGTAGATGACTGCGTGCCCGCGCAACGAGGCGAGACGGCTCTCATAGCTGCGGCGGTTCAGAAGATGAGTCAGCGTGTCGATTTTCTGCGTGAGCTCGGAATACAGGATGTAAACCATCAGAACATCGACCGCTGAGCACGCCCACATGATGCGCACTTCGGCACCGTACTGGAGGAACAGCCCACAGAAGAAAAAGACCGGCAGGATGATAACGAGCGCCCGATACAGGCCATAATGGTGCGAACTCTCGCTCAGCAGCTGACCAATGAACAGCAGAACGCCGCTGGCATAGGCCAGCACGTAGACCCAATAAAACGTTTCGTGATGATAAACGTTTTGTGCGTCGACCGAGAAGATGAAGCCGAAGAAAGCCGACAGCACCTCGAGCCCCGCGTGGACGCCGATGAGGGTATAAATGAGCTTTTTATGCTTGAGCGGCGTCATCAGGTCGCTGCAAAGCACAGTGATGATCGGCGCTGTGGATAACTCGATGGTCTTAACGAGGATGTGCAGCGTCCGCAGCGACGGATGGGCTCCGTCCATCCAAACGCCGAACCATTCCGATACCATGCATGCGATCACCAGTACGGAGATCGTGTAAACCGTCTGCTTTTTGTCATGCTCCATCAGATCATTGCCGCTCACGAGCATGTCCATGATAATCATAATAAAGACCGAAAGGAAGATGGTAGCCGAGTAGAAATCCGACATGGCGCGAACCTTCCTTTCTAATAGTTATATTCTTACTATATCACAGTTGAGAAAAACTGCAACTGAAAAACGTCGAATTCTGTCGTTTTTCCAAAATTCACACGGAATCTGCCAGCAATTCGCTGTACTGCGCAAGGCTCTGCGTGGCGAGTTGCTGCATCGTCGACCAGTCCGCCGCGCCCGCACTTCCCTGCACCGCCACGGTGCGAAAACCCGCGTCCTTCGCGTTTTGGATCGCTGCAAGCGAGCCGGAAAAGACGATCGTATCGTCTTTTTGCGAGTGCAGGCGCTTCATCGCGCGCTCGAACATCGTGCCGCTGTCCGCCTTGCAGAGCGCGACGGATTCTGTCAGCACGAAGCGGAAATAAGAGTGAAGCCCCGCCTTTTCGAGCGCTTTTTGCGCGTCCTCCGCGCTGAGCGCCGTCACCGCGCCGAGCCACACGCCCTCCATCTTAAAAAGTGAAAGCGCCTTGTCGAGTCCCTCGCGCGCCGCGCCGTCGGGGGTGAAAAGGGTATCGCCCAGTGTAAAGATTGCGCTTTGCAGCCGCATATTCGGTTCCTCCTGCGTTTGAATGATGATTGCCTCTTATTATAATGCGCCCCGCCGTCATTTGCAATCGCGGCGAAGAAGAATATCCTATGCAGCACGGTTCTGTATAAATTTGCGAATACATTCACAAAAGGATCTGAAAGACGGGGGCTTGACGCACTGCTTTGTGAAAAATGATGAACAAAAATACAGATTCAACGCTGAAATTTGGCATGATTAGGTATGAATATTCTCTTGACTATGTATTTTTATTGAGTTACACTGAACTCATCAACTTTCCGCCGCTGTGTGTGGCGGCATAAGACCACTCTGGAGGACGAAAACCATGAAACATTATCCAAACTCTGTCAGCAAAGCGCTCGCGCTGCTGATGGCCCTGGTAATGACGCTCTCGCTCGCGGTCACGTCCGCGTTTGCCGTCAGCTACCAGGACATGAACCCCAAGGACGATGCGCTGCTGGGAACGAAATTCCCGGTCGACGCGACCATCACCCTTGTCACCGATGAAAACGGCAAGGACGTGTCCCTCTCCATCCCCGTGTCGGGCATGACGAAGGATGCGCTCGCCGCGGCCGTCAGCACCGGTACCGTCTCGCTCTCGCTCGAGCGCGACGATTCCCGCCCCTACGTCAACGAGGAGCTGTTCCCCTACGCTTACGCGGGCGGCTCTCTGAATGACTGGCTGACCGAGGGCGACGAGCACCAGTTCACGGACATCAAGCTCTCCGCAAGCGAGAAAAACGGCAAGGCCGTGCTCGACGTGAGCTTCCACGTGAATAACTACTTCTACTCCACCAACCGCAGAACCGGCGAGACGACGCCCGATTACAGCGTGCCCCATGTGAACGGCGGCTACTACATCGACCTGTGCGGCTACTTTGACCTGACGGCCAAAAATAGCGGCAAGGCGATCGGCTCCGCACCTGTCAAGGTTGCGCCGTATGAAAACTTCAACACCATGTGGGAGATCTACAAGGAGCTCGATACGATCGTGGCGAACGGCACGAAAAACGGTCTCTACGTGGAAGAATTTTCCATGGGCCAGTCCACCGCGGGCCGTGATATGCCCTACCTGATCGTCGCCGACTCCAGGGCGAGCGTGAGCAAGTGGCTCGCCCTGACCGAGCAGGCCGAGACCGATCCCGATGCCGTGCTCGCCCAGATCAAGTCCGGCGCGCTCGACGATATCCGCGTGCCCGTGATGTATTCCAACATCCACTCCAACGAGGTCGCCGCCACCGACGGCGTACTCGACTTCGCCAAGATGATCACGAGCGAAAAGACCATCGACTACAAGATGCTCACCGGCTTCACCGCCGCGGGCGAAAAAGAGCTCAAGGAAGAGATGGGCCCTGTCGGAGCGGAGGGCAGCGTCGCCATCCCCGACCTCGTCAAGGACAAGGCCAGCTACTTAGGTTACCTGACGGTCGATAACAACGGCAAGTCCGGCAAGGTCGACCTTGAAAAGTATTACACCGTGAAGAGCAACACTGTAAACGTCAAGGACGAGCTGCTGTCCGACGTGTTCTTTATCCTTGTTCCCGAGGAAAACGTCGACGGCCGTACTTACCTGACGAGACATTCCACCAATGGCTATGACCTCAACCGCGACAACTCCTTCCAGACCACGAGCGAGACGGCCAACATGCAGCAGCTCATCGGCACGTTCAACCCCATGTCGCTTGCCGAGTTCCACGGCCGTGTGCAGGCCTTCCAGTGCGAGCCCTGCGATCCCCCGCACGAGCCGAACTTCGAGTATGACCTGCTCGCCAACCACCTCATCACCGGCGGCGAGGCGCTGGGCATCGCGGCGGTCGCCAACAACGATGGCTACAACAGCTATGTGATCCCTCAGCGCGATTACCTGAGCTACACCGGCAGCGGCACCGAGACCTACTGGGAAGACCCGTGGGACGATATGTCCACGAGCTACACTCCCCAGTTTGCCATGCTGCAGGGCACCGTTGCCTATACCGTTGAGCTGCCCGCCTACAACGACGATACCGCGCAGGCGGCGCAGTACGGTATCCTCGGCAACGCCGCCTATGTTGCCGCCGAAAAGATCTCCTATCTTGAATCCCAGGTCACCATCTATCAGCGCGGCGTGCACAACCTGAACTCCGACGCTTACAGCATGGTCGGCCAGTGGTTGTGCGACCAGAACGACGTCGAGGGCGCGGAGATGGACGTCTTCCGTCCCGAGTACAAGGGCACGGGCCAGAACGGCAACTTCTATCCCGAGTGCTACATCATCCCGCTCGACGGCAAGAACCAGACCAACCTCCAGGCCGCCTCCGACATGATGGAGTGGCTCACGAGAAACGACGTCAAGGTCAACGTGACTGAAAAGGAATTCACCTATGACGGCGTTACCTACCCCGCCGGTACGATGATCGTCTCGATGTATCAGGCCAAGCGCTCTGTCGCCAACGGCGCGCTGTATGACGGCACGCTCATCAACGGCTGGACGATCCTCTACTCCGAGGGCATCACCTCCTTCAATGAAACGCGCGGCTTCGACATGGTCACCGTGGCCGAGCCTGCCGCCTACAAGACCATCTCTGCCGTTTGCGGCAGCCCCATGGATCACGATGACGCCCTCGCCTATACGAAGGGCCTGACCTCTTACTTCGCGGGCGAGAAGGATAAGGACGTCATCCTCTCCAACGCCTCTGAAGACTCCACCGCCGCCGTCAACGAACTTCTCAAGGCCGGCAAGACCGTCGGCATGGTGACTTCCGGCGACCACATGGGCGATTTCATCTGCTCCTACGCCGACTATCAGACCGTCGCGGGCAAGTATCTGCTCTCTGCCGCGGGCGTCGACAAGACGAGCGTGAAGGCGAAGATCATCACCAAGTCCCCGACCGTCTACGTCCCCGGCACGCCTGCTGAAAGCGAGAAGGGATTTGTCTACACGCCGCAGATCAGCCAGAGCGCAAGCTGGAACTACGATACCGCCGCGATGAACCTCATGGGCTTCACCACGACCTCCGACGTGACCAAGGCGGACGCCGCCGCAGGTGCGACGAAGCTCGACGCCGCCGCAAAGACCGCCGTGAAAAACGGCCTGCCGTACATCGGTTACAGCTATTCCGCGGCGTCCTCCGCCTCTGACCTCATCGCCAGCGTGGAATACACCGAGCTGGACGGCGCGATGGACTGCCTGACCCCCGTTGTCTATCCCAACAAGACCCTTGTGAACGCGAGCTACATTGCTGACGGCGACGATATCCTCTACGCCTACGGCCTCGGATACTTCTCCAAGGTCCCCGCCTCCGCGACGGTCCTCGTCAAAAGCGACAAGACCAAGACGCCCACCGAGGGCTTCATCCCCACGAATACGGCCGAGCGCGCAGCCGGCTTCAAGGCCTACATGAACGGCGGCGTGCAGGGCTTTGCCTACAAGGAAAACGGCATGAATGTCGTCCTCTTCGCCAACTCCCTCACCCACAAGGTGCACCAGAGAGACGAGTATGCCTACATCAGCAACTTCCTCTTCTCCTCTGTCCTGAGCGACAAGAACTATGACGGCTCCGCGTCCCTGCCCTTTACCGACGTCGCCGACGACGCCTATTACGCCGACTCCGTCGCCTGGGCCGTTGCCAACAACGTCACCTCCGGCGTGAGCGCCACGAGCTTTGCCCCCAACGCGAGCTGCACGCGCGGCCAGATGGTCACCTTCCTGTGGAGAGCCGCCGGTTCCCCCGAGCCCAAGTCCACGACCACCGCGTTCACCGATGTCAAGAGCGGCGCGTATTACGAAAAGGCCGTTGCCTGGGCCGTTGAAAACAACGTGACCACCGGCACGAGCGCTACCACCTTCTCCCCCGACGCGACCGTCACGCGCGGCCAGAGCGTCACGTTCCTGTGGAGAGCGAACACCAGCCCGGCTGCGGCTTCCGCGAGCGCGTTTACTGACGTCGCCGCGAGCGCCTACTACGCCTCCGCCGTCAACTGGGCGGTCGAGAACAATGTGACCAACGGCACGAGCACGACCACGTTCTCCCCGAACGCCGACTGCACGCGCGCCCAGATCGTCACGTTCCTCTATCGCGCGATGGCGAAGTAAGCAGTCTCCAAAAACAAAAAATACGCTGTGGAATCATCCACAGCGTATTTTTTGCTGCTTGGATTGCGATTCGTTGTCAATTTTCGCGCAGGACCTCGCACAGCGCCGCGTGCAGGGCGGTCAAGTCGATGGGCTTTGATAAATGCCGCGACACGCCGCAGGCGCGCTCGCGCTCTCTAAAAACGAGCGCGATGGCGCGGTTGATCGCGTTGTCCTCCACGAGCAGGACGCGCCTGCCGCGCAGCGGTGTCACGGTACTTTTCACTCTCCATCCCTCAGAAACGTTGTTGGTCTGCCGTTCCTACGGGTCCTCTCAAGGTTTTATTGTAACAGATATCTCCAAAATATCAACTAATATGTATAATAAATATTTCTAATGGAAAACTTGCGCCGTGTAAACTATATAGGGCAAAGGAGGCGCGCGGCGTATGTTGGATTTCTCGCAAAGGCTGAAACAGCTCCGCAGGGACAGGCACCTGACGCAGGCGCAGGTGGCAAAGCGCATCGGCGTGACCGCGGCGATGGTCTCGTCGTATGAGACGGATATCCGCCTGCCGTCCTACGAGGTCATGGTGCGTCTGGCGGACCTGTTCGGCGTCACAGTGGACTACCTGCTCTGCCGCCAGGACAAGCGCTTTCTCGACATCTCCGATTTGAGCGAGGAGGAGGCCGCGCTCGTGTGCGGCATGGTGGAGCTGCTGAAGAAAAAAGACGGAAAGAAGTAGAAGAGACGCTTTTGCAGTGAGCGTCTCTTTTTTGCTGCCATCAAAGCCCCCGCCGCCGCTTCCCCGTTGCAATATCGGGGGAAAACCGGTATAATGGCGGCGAGAAATAGCCGACACGGTCGGCAGTATGAGGAGGACGAGACCATGTTCAGACCTGTTCGCAAAAAGGCAAACGAGATCAGCGTGGAGGAGGCGAAAAAGCTCCTGCACGAGGCTCGCCGCGGCGTGCTGGCCGTCAGCGGAGACGACGGCTACCCCTACGCGGTGCCCATCAACTACCTGTACAACGAGAGCGCGCAGGAGATCATTTTCCACGGCTCCAAGGTCGGCCACAAGGTGGACGCGCTCAAGAGGAGCGACAAGGTCTGCTTCACTGTGTACGGCGACGAGACCGTCGAAACGGACGAGGCCTGGGCCCCGTTTTTGAAGAGCGCCGTCGTCTTTGGCCGCTGCCATCTCGTCGCGGACCGCGGCGAGAGCGACGCGCTGTGCAAAAAGTTCGCGATGAAATACTACCCCACCGAGAAAATGGTCGACGACGAAGTCGCCGCCTCCGGCAAGGCCGTCCAGATGTTCCGTATCAGCATCGACCACATCAGCGGCAAAAAGGTGCAGGAGAGGTAATGAAAAAAGAGACGCGAAAGCGTCTCTTTTTTATTTGACATGATAATGCACAGTTTTAATTGTGGCGATATTTTTCGCAGGCTCCCCCGTTCACTACAGAGTTCAGCTTTGGATTATAAAAGCGGCAGCGAGAGGTGTTTCCGAAGATGATATTGTCATCAAAGGCATACATACTGTCCCGGCAGACAAGGTCCTGATTGGTGATCCGACAGCAGGCGCGAGCCTCGGAGTCGATACGCTCCTTCAATTTTGCCATATCAGATGCATTTGTCATAATGAAAGGCTCCTTTCGTCAGTTTTCGTTCATGCCAAAGCGAGCAGACAGCAATTTTTTCTTCCAGAGAGATTCGATGTGGATAATTTCGTCTTGCGTGATCGTTTTGGGAAGAATTTGTAAAATGGAGAACTGAAAAGATTGGTAGCGGTCGGGATGGGAGCAAAGCACCTCTTTCATCAATTTGTTGCCGCCGTGCAGCGTGCTGATATAGCAGCTCCAACGACCCAGCAGACCATTTTCTCCGTATGCGGAGCCGACATACTGTTGTCCCGTTTCCGTGTCGACGATCAGATAAACAGCGTTGACGGAAGAAAGTGCAGACTGCCACAAAGAGTAGTCAAGTCTGTTTTCAACAACAGCTTTTAATTCATCGTAGGAGAGGATGACGTTTTCGTAACCGATAAACGGCTTTGCGAAAGATTCGATAGCCAAAACAGGCTTTTCGGAAGTGCCTTTCTGATGCCAGGCGAGCGCAGACTTGCCCCATTCAATGACCAGTCGGTTTTCATATTCTTCAAAAAGGGAAACAGGCTCCAAGTCGAAATAAGATAAATTTCCGTGAAACCAGCTTTCAATAGGAAAACCGAAAGGCTTGAGTGCGGGGGTGTCAGGAACGGAGCCATTAACACGGTAGCAGGCAAAGAAGCGCGCAGTTGTGCTGGACTCACTGATGAAAACACACCAATAATCATATCCTTTGCTGAAATCTGGCTTTTGAACTCTGGTGTATTCCTGAATCATTTCCGGACCTTTTTGGTAGCAACTGTTGAAATCGGCATCAGAGCGGGAATGGCGAATCAATTTTACCTTGGCGGGGTCTAATCCTGCTTTTCGCAATATGTCTGAAAAGTACAGCAATGACATGAAAATCGCCTCCTCAAATGACATGATAACACGGAATGATAAAGAAGGCAATTTCCCTTGGAATTCAAAAACAAAAGCACGACTTTCGTCGTGCTTTTGTTTTTGGTGGAGACTGCTGGACTCGAACCAGTGACCTCCTGCGTGTGAAGATTCGATAGGGCGGCCTTCCGCGGAATTTCGGGAGAATAAAGCGGGTTTATCGCGGGATTTTCACACCCGCAGATACGCTTTTCTCCGTTGTTTCCGTCCCATTTTTTCTGCTCGTGGGTCATGGTGTGGGTCAAAACGCGATTCACGTTTTCTGTTCGCGTCGGGCAAGGCGCTTTCATATGGAAAAGCCGGTTTCTTGACAGAATATGCAGAACTTGGTAAAATGCGGTCAGGCGCTGCACGAACGGCAGGCGGTTGGTCACATCTCCGAGAGGAGGTGGTTGATATGCCTATTACGATCACACTACATATCTTCGGATATACGGTCACGATTCGTATTAAAGGCGAAAACCGCCACTCTGCCAAGTGACGGTTTTCTGATCTTTGATTAGAACTTAACTTTCGCTGGGCTAACCGCTTGTCGCAGCGCCCTTTTCCTACCCTCATTATAGCAAGTTACAGGAGAATGTCAAGGAAAACCACACCCCTGCGCCGTGAGGCACGGGGGTGTTCTTTATCTCAACTCAGATGAGTTTTTGATGGCCCTGCCTAAATTATCTGATCCATTCTTCGTATTATCCGTAACCATACGTTTTCACTTCCCACGTTCCGCCGTTGTCCCTCACCAAGATCCACTGAAAGTCATCATACGTTGTATTTGGCTCTAACGAGCCATCACCACCCGATGTATCCGTGTCAAAAGACGAATACAGAACAATGGCCTCATCCGCTTCACATTCTTCTGCCCATTCGGTGAACAGGTCGGCTGACGCATCTCCGGGATAGCGGAGCTGTGTCAAGGTGCAGCCCTGAAACTCCGCTTCAAAATAGGTAGTCACAGCATCCTTGGCGTCCTGAATGTCCGCGTCCGTATAGAGGTCAGAACGTTCCCCGGCGTCTGGCTCCAGCAGACTGGGAATCTTGATTCCCGGATCTGCGGCAGCACAGCTCTCCAGCCATTTGCCATAGCAGTCGGAGTAAAGGAACTCTCCGTCCTTCGTGTGAAAGGCAGTGTCAGAGACTTCGGTCCCTGCGTCCAAAAGAATGAGATAGGGCGCATCATTCTGGATGGAAGCAGAGACCTCTTCTCCGTCCGCGAGCTTTACGGTGACCTCTGTAAAGGTAACGTCCCTGCGCGTGTCCGTGGTGGGATTGTAGACCGAACTGCCAATATCGCCAAAGAGGACAGTTGCGTCCTCCGTATTCAGCACCTCTGCGGAAAAGCCGATACTGCCGGGGCCATAGGCATCCTCTAACTCTTTGACAGTATATCCTTCGCCATTTGCGCCCACGATGTAAGCCCTGACCATGGTGTAGCCCTCCTCCACGCCGGGCGGCGTAAAGGTTGTGAGCAGAACGTATTCGCCGTCCTTGATCGTGTCGATACTGACAATATCGTAATTCGGCTCCTCTGCCGCGAACCATTCCCTGACAGCATCATCACTATCCGTATCATCCGTGGCAGACTTCGCCTGACAGCCCATCAGAAACAGCAGCGCCAGCACAAAAAACGGTAGTTTTTTCGTTGTTTTCATTTTGCATCTCCTTTTGAATCGTAGAGAGTATTTTGCAAATCACTCCGGCTTTGTAATTTTCTCAGTTTCCCGGTTCAATTACAAAATCGCCATCACCGAGGTCATACCGCGTACTTCCGTCCGGTAGAGTTTCGCCCTGCATATCCTCAAGATACACCTCTTTGGACTGCCCCTTGAAACCGACCATGCAAAATACCGCGATCATAACAACCAACGCCATAACCAACATACCTGCAATCCTGCTTTTCATAAAGAAACCTCCTTATTCTTTCATGGGTGGGTTCTGGCTCTCTACTTTCAAGACGCAGATGGCAGGGGCTTTCTTACACGTTTTTGCAGGTTTTCTTTATTTTTCTGTTTTTACCAAGGAAACGCTCTCAGCCATGTGCAAAATGTCAGTCTCATTGAGAGCCGCCATCAGTGTAAATTGAATATTATTATCCGTGTCGATCCAAGTCAAGGTGCTTCTCGTGTTTTTCCAGTCCTTTGCTAAAAAGAGTTGTCCCTTCATACCATTCACTGTCACCGAGATCGTTTCGCTGTCCTCTGTCACAAAATCAGCCACACCGCCTTGTGACATATAGGTGTAATCAAAAATAATGCCTTGATCATTTTCTTCGTTTGAATTGTGATAAGTGAATGAAATATATTCTGGCCATTCTATCCGCTTGCTCACATCCTCAGCATAGCCCTCCGGTAAATTCGTGATCTCATACTGTGGCATTTCTCCGGAAAGCTGTTCTCCCGAAAATCTATACACCACATGGGTTTCATACCATTCCGTGACCCAGCGCACCACTGCGGCCCGCACCGTGGGACTGACCGCCATCAGGCTCCCCAAACTGAGCGAGAACACCAGCAGGATCACAGCGGCCTTTTGCGCCACATTCTTCCACAGGGGCCGTGCCCGCCTGCGTTCCCATTTCAACGGGTCCTTCACCATCGCCGCCATTTGCCGCTGATACCGGGGCGTCGGTTCAAAGGCCAGTTCGCCGCTGGCCGCGCTTTCCGCGTCAAGTTTTAAGGAATCCAACAGAACTCGCCGCATCAAGGTATCCAATTCCTGATCTGTCATACGTAAAACGCCTCCTTTTCCGCGATTTCCCGAAGCAGCGCGCGTCCACGGAAGATCCGGGTGTTGACCGCCGACTCTGACAGTGCGAGGTGTCGGGCGATTTCTTTTCCGGTGTACCCCAGCAGCAGCCGCATTTCCAGCACCGCCCGGTAGGTCTCCGGCAGTCTGGAAAAGAGCTGCACCAGTCCCAGATAGTCCGTCACGCTTTCCGCGTCAGCCGCAAAGCTGTCCCAATTCTCCAACTGCACCGTCCGCTGATTTTTCCGCAGGATCGTGACTGCTTCGTTCTTCACAATACAGACGATCCAGAAGGGCAATTTCTCGCAGGGAATTTCATCAATTTTTTCAAAATGCCGGATGATTTGCATAAATGCGTTCTGCACGGCGTCCTCGGCGTCATGCTGGTTCTTCAAAATGCGGAGCGCCGTCTGCTCCATCTGCGGGTGATACTGCTCGTAAATGTCCGTGAATTTTTGCTTGTCTGCCTCGCTTTCCAATGCGGCTAAAAGGATCGCCAGCATCAGCTCCACCACCTTTTTTATGTAGCGTTTTTGGGTTTCTGCTATATAGACGCACGAGCCGCGCCATTTCTTACACGAATTTCAAAAAAAATAAAAAAATTTTTGAGCGGCTTCCGGTGACCATCAGTATAGCATGAGTCCCCCAGAATCGCCACATCAAGGGCACACACGTTTCGGCGTGTAAGCCGCTGTGTGCGATTTTTCTCCGAAGGCCGAGTGTGTACCCGCTTTCACCTGCGAAAACAAACGTAAGCCGTTTGTGAGGAAAGTTGAAAAACGCGATGAAAGATGGTCTGAGATAGAGCTGTTGCTGATAGTGGGGGGTCACAAAGAACCGGGAAATGTATGTATATAAAAGCGTGGCAGAATCAATGGTTACAAATGTTCACCACATAATCAATAGCGCACTCACTGGATCACGCAGCCCAGCGGGGCCGCGACGCCTCGGGAC
>ERZ791625.694-NODE-694-length-20923-cov-4.376462_pt1 | contig 20923 bp, 17 predicted proteins | sample MGYA00510267_ERZ791625 | MGnify/ENA primary metagenome ERZ791625 (study PRJEB30046, sample SAMN00715229) | human gut metagenome | study: EMG produced TPA metagenomics assembly of the A metagenome-wide association study of gut microbiota in type 2...
CAGGCGCCAGCGCCCACAGCAAAGCGAAAAACACAAGTCCCATCAGAAGCCAGCTGCTCATGTCGGAAGCTTCGGCACTCATCGCGGTTACGAAAGGACCGAGTTTTCTGCCACCCAGATAGAAATCGTCAGTACTGTTGTTTTTCTTGGAACATCGGAAACCAATATAGATCATACCAATAAGGTATACGATAATGGCAATCATGATGCATATTTGTGCAGATGTCATAAATAAATCCTCCTCTTTTGTACGCTTTCACACGCTAATTGTTCATAGTATAGCACAGATGATAATTATACCGCAACCGGGAAATCCTGTTTGACACTATGGGCAATAAGATGATAAACTGTCTTTGTCTATACATGAGAAAAGCAATTCCGTTTGGCCTTCAACATGTGCTTGCCATGTTTGTAGCAAATCTGGCACCCGTACTGATCGTCTGCAGTGCAGCTCTGGTTCGGGGCAGTGGGGAACACCTTACAGCAGCGGAAATTACACAGATTCTGCAGTGTGCGATGTTTGCTGCGGGAATCGGAACCTGCATGCAGTTATATCCGATCTGGAAAATTGGCTCGAAACTGCCGATCGTAATGGGCGTCAGTTTTACATTTCTCGGAAGTCTTCTGATGATCTGTACTAATCCCGAACTCGGATATGAAGGAATGATCGGGGCAGTCATCCTTGGCGGTATTTTTGAAGGCCTGGTTGGTTTAAGTGCCAAATACTGGAAACGTTTTCTTACTCCTGTGGTATCAGCCTGCGTGGTCATCGCCATCGGTTACTCCCTGCTGTCCGTCGGAATGGATTCCTGGGTAACCGGCTGAAGTACGTGATCTGCCGGGACTGCGGGGCCAAGCTTCGGATCCCGGCCGCCACGGACCGGGACTTGGACGATCTCTGCTGCCACATGAAGCTGGTGATCCCCGGAAAGCGGAACTGATCCGCTCCACCGGTCCGGCCATGGGACGGAAAAGCGCACCCTGGCCCAAAACCACGCCGCCGCAGGGCGGCTTTTTCCTGGCCGGAGATGCCCGGCTGGATATAGACACCGGGGCCGCGGCCCCATGGAAAGGAAGGAACCTGCTTTGATCTCACTGCTGGCGCGGCTGTTTATCAAACCGGACCCGGCCCGGGAAGAGCCGGAGACCCGCAGGGCCTACGGCGTCCTCTGCGGGATTGTGGGCATCTGCCTGAACGTGCTGCTGTTCGCCGGAAAGTTTCTGGCGGGCACCCTCTCCGGGTCCATCGCCATCACGGCGGACGCCTTCAACAACCTGTCGGACGCCGGGTCCTCCTTCGTGACACTGGTGGGGTTTCAGCTGGCGGGGCAGAAGCCGGACTCCGAACACCCCTTCGGCCACGGGAGGATGGAGTACGTCTCCGGCCTGGCGGTATCGGTCCTGATCCTGCTGATGGGCCTGGAGCTGGGGAAGACGTCCATTGAGAAGATCCTGCATCCGGAACCGGTGGACTCCAGCCCGCTGATCTTTGCGATCCTCTGCGCGTCCATTCTGGTGAAGCTGTATATGTTCCTCTACAACCGGCGGCTGGGGAAGAAGCTGGCCTCTCCCGCCATGGAGGCCACCGCCATGGACTCCCTCAGCGACAGTGTGGCCACCGCCGCGGTGCTGATCGCCACGCTGGTGGGCCGTTTCACGGGCCTGGAGATCGACGGCTGGTGCGGCGTGCTGGTGGCGGCCTTTATTCTCTGGTCCGGCATCAATGCGGTGCGGGACACGCTGGACCCCCTGCTGGGCACGCCGCCCACCCATGAGTTCGTCCAGCGCATCCGGGATCTGGTGATGGCCCACAGCACCATTCTAGGCATCCACGATCTGATCGTCCACGACTACGGCCCCGGCCGGGTGATGATCTCCCTCCACGCGGAGGTGCCCGCCAACGAGGACGTGCTGGCCCTCCACGATGAGATCGACAACGTGGAGAAGGAGCTGCGGGAGAAGCTGGGTTGCGACGCAGTGATCCACATGGACCCGGTGGTGACGGACGACGGCGTCACCGAGGAGACCCGGCGGCGGGTCCAGACCCTGATCCACTGCATCGACGACGCCATCGACATCCACGATTTCCGCATGGTAGCGGGACCCACCCATACGAACCTGATCTTCGACGCGGTGGTGCCCTTCGGCTTCCGCCTCACGGACCAGGAGGTGGAGCAGAAAATCCGCAGCGCCGTGCGGGCGCTGGACGGCAATTACTACGCCGTGGTGAACGTGGAGCGGTCCTATACGTAAGAGAAAGCAGAGCGGCGGGCGCATAGCGCCCGCCGCTCTGCTGCGCCGATCAGGCTGGATTCGTGCCGAATTCCATATTGGCGTAAATGCGCTCCATGCGGCTGTCTGGGAAATGCTCGTCAAAAAACACATCCACGGCGGAGACGGGGGTCTCTCCGCGGACCCGCTCGGACCAGCGGTCCACTGCCAGCAGGCTCATGGCGCAGTCGAAGACCATGAAAATGGTGAGGACCCAGGTGAGGACCTTGCCGAACCGGTTGGGGATCTTCAAAATCACCTGAGCGACCCGGGGATAGAGGCTTTTGATCCACAGGACGCCCAGAATGCCCCAGAACAAAGAGTAGAGCAGGCAGATCCGGCCGTCGAGGTTGAAGGGCATCCGACTGTAATCCCAGGAAGTGGAGCCGAAGAGAGTCTCCTGCCCCCAGGAGAGCAGGTACTCAATGACACTGCCCACCACGGCTCCGCCGAAAAAGGAGATGGAGGAGCTGCGGTTGCGATAGCGGTACAGGGCCAGGGTCATCACCACCGCGCCGATACCGTAGACAGGGTTGAAGGGACCGTAAACCAGGCCGGAGCGGCTTTCGATATACCCGTTGCGGAAGAGGCACCACAGGATCTCCACCACCACGCCCGCAAAGCTGCCGGCGATGCAGATCAAAGCGACCTTGTAAAAGTTGACGCCGGAGGCAAAGCTATCCGCCTGCTCCTCCTCCAGGTCGATAACGGAGTTGGCGGGGGCACGGCGGAAGAGGCCCTTGCGCTGGGAGCTCTCCTGCCCCTCCCGCAGGCGGGTGGTGAGCTCGTCGGCCTTGTCGGAGGCCCACTGATGGGCCTGACGCAGGCAGGAGGAGGCATCCTCCAGCATCTCCACCTCCCGGGTCACGTCGCTGCGCAGGGCGGCTTGCTCCTCCGGAGAGAGGCTTTGCTGGTCGGCCAGCTGTTCGTAATACTCCTCATACTGAACTTCCAGCGCCTTTTCCGCACGCAGGACGTCCTGACTGCAATCCAATAGATCCTTTGTCTGCATAAAAACCTCCTGTCGAAATTTGCCGTTGTGGGATATAGTAGCACACGGAGGGCGTGAAGGCAAGTGCCGCTCCGTTGTGCAGGGGCTGCAGGAGTACAAGAAAAAATCCCGCCACATTGCTGTGGCGGGATTTTTGAAAGTGCAATCGAAGAATCAGCGCTTGGAGAACTGGGGAGCCCGACGGGCGGCCTTGAGGCCGTATTTTTTACGCCCTGACGTCGGAAACCCTTGAAAACACTGGATTTTTTTCGATTTATTTCGTCTGTAACCTCATTTGTAACCTCAAACTTCGGCCAAACAGTTTTTCCAAAATCGTTTTTTTGTTCCGAATCTACAACACGGCGGGCCATATCGTTGATAGCTTCTCGGTAGGCCACAAAAAACTGCTCTGCTCCGCCTGGGCCAAGTTGAAAGACTACATGGGTAGCGATAGCGGCAGCATCCTGTCCCAGCTGAAGGAGCATGTCCATAGAAGTATGAAGGCGAGCCTGATAGCGTGCTTTAGCGGCGGCTTCAATGCGGGCAAGCATGGCGTTAGGTTTGGGCATTGGCCGCGCCTCCGATGATCTCGTCAAGGGTGACGGTTTCGCTGGGACGAAGAGATGGAAACAATGCTGTATCTAACGTTGCCATAACAAATTTGGTGTTCAATACCTTAACTTGCGGATCGCATTCATCAAGGCTGTCTGCCTCTGGGTACAACACCTTAATCGCCTTCGCCCTCTCCACCTCCTTCTGGGTGAAGCGGGGCTTGTCGTCTAAATTCCACTAGTGCACCCATTTAAGAGAGCAAATACCCCTCTGATAAATTGGGACAAGTCTGCTCACACGGCTTGTCTGTGTGGGATTTCCTGTATTGATAACACCGCTCTTGGATCTCTCCAAGCGTTCAGTCCTTCAATGGCTTGCCCATGTTGGCCTCCTTTTTAACCGTGTCGGTTTCGACCACTTTATCGTCCTCCACCACCTCGTACCCCATCAGGCGAGCGGCTTCGTGGGGGCGGGCATTGATAAATTCCTTACAATACGGGTGTTCACTATGTATTGGACAGTCAAAGCAATGAATCCCACTACAGAATCCTGTCCCTGGTGCACCTTCAGTAACATCAAAAACCTTCCCCGTCTAAGGGTTCCGAAACTTCATGGTGGCCTCCTTCTTGGCGCACAGCTTGCACATCCTAGTCCCATCCGGCCTGTCCTGAGTTAACCAGTCTGGGCGAATCCACTTCCCGCAAACAGTATTGACAAATCCGCCCCATCCCTTTTCGCGGGATTCATCTATGATGTGAGTGATTTTCTTTTCAGTCGTTCCGTACATAGTTGTCCTCCTTGTCCATGCGAGCGCCGCAGTTGGGGCACCAACCTGAAAGAATCTCAATCACCTCTCCATTTTCCTCGTAATTGAAAGCTTGCCCTTTGCACTCGGAACAGTAGTGGAACCCTTTATCGGCCCCATCGTATTCCGCCCATCTCCATGCCTCACCGGTGCAACGTCGGCGGCGGGGAGAGAAGTAATATCCTTGACAATGTACAATCGCTCATTTACGCCAGGATAGTACTGCTCAAGTACGTTCATTACGGCCGTCCTCTCGATGTACACCTTCATTCCTGCTCCCTCATCTTTCTCAGCTTCCGCAATGTCCATACAAAGAGGCCTCATTCTGATGATGGAAACGCTCTTTGAACTTTTTCCATCAACTCTTCAGGCTTATTGTATACCAAATGCGTGTATATGTCGAGGGTGATTGATGCCCGCTCATGGCCGGCCAAATACTGAACTGTTTTGACATCGGCACCGGAAAGCAATAGGTTTGTGATGTACGTATGTCGCAAAATGTGCGGGGTGACTTTGAAATCAATCGTATATTTTACCTTTGGATTGTTTTGAGCCTGTTCTCCCAATTTGGCTTCAAACGAGTATAGTTCCTTTTTACCATTACGGTACCGATAGTAGGATTTGTTGCCTACTGTCCGATTCCGCACATAGTCCCACATGCTCCTAAACTGTGTCTCGGTATAAGGAGTGTTATCCTCATTTCCTATGACGTAGCAGGACTTGGAACTTGCCTTAGCCTCCTGCAGGCACTGTACCAGCTGTGGCGGAATAGGGATCACGCGCCTGCTCGCCTTAGTTTTTAGGCGCTCTTCAACAACTGGACGATTGTGGACAAACCGGCAGGCCCTTTTTACAAGGATTGAAGGTGTCCCTGTCAACCGGACACAGTCCCACTTGAGGCCAAGGATTTCCTCGCGGCGAAGGCCGGAGTATAAGCCTATCATACAAAAGACATAGGCCCTTGTGCCCTTGACCGCCTCAATAAGGGTAGTCATCTGTTCATTCGTAAGAGCTTGACGTTCCACTGGATCACGACCTCCTGCGTGCATTTTGGGGCATGGATTTTCAGAGATAAGCTTATTGTCATAGGCATTTGTGAACATTTGCTTTGCAAGCATATAGGTTTTATCATGGACTGACTTGCTAAAATTGGCCACTTCTTTCATCATTCGTGTGATGTCATCTGGCAACACATCGCGCATTCGAAGTCCCTTCATTGATGGCTTGATATGCCTATTGATGATGCTCTTATAATCCTCAAAAGTACCGTAGGTCAGATGTCCTTCCTGAAGGGCAATCCAGTAATCTGCATATACCAATTATTTTTAATCCTTGGATTAAAAGATTTATCCTCTTACAGATTCACATTTCCGTTTCAATTTAAACAAGTATTTCTTCAGCAGAAAATCACCAGCAGGAAACCCTCGATAAGGTCCGAGAGCTACTTTCGCGGGGATCTGCCCCGTCCGGAAAAGAAGAAAGCAGGGAGCTAAAAAAGCTCCCTGCTTTTATTTTATCCCCCGGACCTGTACCCCATATGTACCACGCAAGACAGCAAAAAGTGTATATAATCGTGCAAAATGGTGTAAACGCAACGCACACAGCGGAAAAGGAAAAAGCCTTAGAGCCGTTATGGCTTTGAGGTTTTCCTACAGTCGGAATGTAATTATAGGGCTTAAATGTATCAACGGTTTTCAGGTCATCAGCAAAAAGTTCTTTTATCTTTGCTTGGGCTTAATAGCCAAAGCAATTAGGGCAATCAACTGTAAAACAGGATAACCAATATAGTTTTTAGAAATATCTAAATTTTAGCAGTTCTCTCCAAAGCACCCCGAAGACGATATTGAACCGCCCCAAATTATGCGGACAGCACAAAAAAGAACCCTGGCAGGAAAAATCAAGTTTTAAGCGGAGAGGCGTCGCATCGGCGGCGCCTCTCCAGTCTTTAACTGGATACGCTCGTGGCTGTAAAAGCGGATATAGCGGTCAATCATCTCATTGACCTCGCGTAATGAGGCCGGTTTATGGCGGCAGATACACTCAGTCTTGAGGATGGAAAAGAAATTTTCCGCCATGGCGTTTCATACGGATTTCCTCGTCTTGATATGGACGGTGTAATGCCGTATGCTTGGGCCAGGTTGAAGTACGCCTGAGAGGTATACTGAAATCCCTGGTCGCTGTGGAGCTGCAACTCCGCGGAGGCTCTCTTTTTCTCCCTCTTCATGGCCAGGCGAATGGTGTCCCACACCAGGTTTACTGTCTGCTGTGTTTCGGTCTTGTAGGCGACGATTCTGTTGCCGTAGAGCTCCCGGATCATGGACAGATACAGTACGCCCTGCCTGGCGTGGATGCAGGAGATGTCCGTTACCCATTTGCTGTTGGGTTTGTCCGCGTGAAACTCCCTGTTAGGCAGATTTTTGTACTTGTGGACCTGCTGCCCCATCTGCTGCCACTTTCTGCGCCGGCGGATATCAGACAGCAGATCATGCTTCTTCATGATCCGCAGCACGGTTTTGGGATTACAGAAGATATTCCGGCTTTTCGGCCATGGCCACATCCGCCGGTAGCCATAGGTGCGGAAGCTGCGCTTTCTCTGCTCGGCAATGATTTTTGCAAGAGCTGTGTCCTTCCCCGGTCTGCCAAGGCACTGGACAAACTCATAATAGCCGCTCCTGAATACTTCAAAGAATTTGCACATAACTGTTACTGGATACTCTGCTCTGTGCCGATAGATGATGTGGCATTTTACCCTCGGCATCACTTCCTTCCCATGAATCGCAGAAAATCCCGCAGCAGCTTGTTTTCCATGCGCAGCTACCGGATCTCATTGGCCTGCTCCGCTGCAATATCTCTCGGCAAGGCGTCTTTCCTTGGCCGTCCTTTGGGCCGAGAAAGGATCCCTGATTCCTGTTTTCGTTTTTTCCTGCGTTCTCGTGCCAGCAAATGTTTCACCACATATTTATTAAAAATCTATAATATGACGCTACTTCCCGCTGCGCCTTCCCCTCTGCCAGCATAGCTTTGATTTCAGGCAGCACTACCTGTATATGTGTATGATTTCGTTTGCTCACAGCAATACCCCCTGATGTAGTCTGTTTTCCTACATCAGGGGGTTTTTGTCACTGCCCGTTTTTTCTGGACCTGCTCACATATTTTTCGAGGTGCTTTTCTATAATCCCAACTTTCTCCTGTATTTCTGGCCTTTTTGGCTCATGGAAGCATATGCCTCTGGCGCAATTGACAACACGAAATTGAATGAGGAGTTGCTTTATTATATAGGGCAGACAGAGAAGAGCAAAAATTTTATCAGTTCCAAATCATATTTTTCAGAAGATTCTCGGAATAGTCTAAAAGCTTCGAGTAATAATCTATTTCTTCAAGGATTCCTTGGTGATACCATTTCAATAACCAAAACCCGGATTCAACTTTTGTGAGCATGGAAACTTGATTCCCCTTTCGTATTCATAGGAATGCAGGGACCCTAAAAACTCGTAATTTTTACAACATGTAAACCAACATATAAAAGATTTTGGAAAAGAGGAGAGGATCAAAAATGAAAAAACTAAACGTTGCTGTTGTCGGATTAAGCTTTGGACTGGAATTTGTTCCGATTTATCTGGAACACCCCGATGTAGAGAAAGTTTATCTTGTGGATACGGACGCATCTTTACTGCACGTTGCACAAAATCGGTATGGAATCCCGGAAGAGAACTGTACATGCGAAATCCAGGAAGTTTTGGATGACCCAGACATTGACGCGGTGCACCTTGTCACGCCACCAGCAACGCATGCACCGCTCTCAATTCGAGTGCTGAAAGCCGGGAAGCATTGCGGATGTACGATCCCAATGGGGTTATCTTTGGATGAATTGAATGCGGTCATTGCAGCGCGCAAGGAATCCAATAAAAATTATATGTTTATGGAGACTACGGTTTTTCAGAGGGAATTTTTATATGTGAAGCAGCTGCATGAAAAGGGCGAGTTGGGGCGCATACAGTATATGACGTGCGCCCATTATCAGGATATGGAAGGCTGGCCTTCCTACTGGAATGGCTTTCCTCCTCTTATGCATCCCACGCATGCAGTAGCACCCTGCCTGATGCTGGCGGGACATTTGCCCAAACGTGTGTATGGACGAGGTTCCGGGAAAATCCGGGATGAGTTAGTTGCGCAGTATAATTCTCCGTTTGCATTCGAAAGTGCGCTGATTGAACTTGAAAACAGTGATTTGACGATAGAAATGGAGCGCTTTTTGTATGGCGTTGCCCGCAGTTATTCTGAATGTTTTCGCATCTATGGTGAGAAGAAGAGCTTTGAGTGGCAACAGTTAGCGAGTGAATCTCCAGTTTTCTATACGAGAACAGGGGCGCTTCGTGAGGTGGAAACTTATAAATTAGATGGAGACCCGGAACGGTTTTTCCGCGGCAGTGAAATTAAAGAAGAACGGGTGGAGATCCCTGATTTCGCAGACCGGTTGCCGAAAGAAATTGCCCATTTTACGAGACAGACGGTTTATAACGACAAAAACACGCATTTATCCTTTAAGCAAGGAGGCGGGCATGGTGGATCTCATCCACACTTAGTGCATGAATTCGTAAGATCCATCATAGAGGAGCGTCCCTGCGTACCGGATGACATCATGGGAGCGTATTGGACCGGCGTTGGAATTTGTGCCCATCAGTCTGCTATGCAGGGCGGTAAGGTTATAGATATTCCTGCTTTCGGATGACGCTTGATTTAGAATGGGGGAGACGATACATTGGAAAAGTGCATGCTAAAAATGGAACATATCACCAAAAGATTTCATGGTGTTACAGCACTAGATGATGTTTCCTTCGAGGTGGAAAAAGGGGAAATACACGCTTTAGTCGGAGAAAATGGAGCAGGTAAGTCCACATTGATGAAAATTCTCAGTGGAGTATATCCAGATGGAAGCTATGAAGGCCGATTGATACTCGGTGGCGAAGAGCAGCATTTTCGGGGCACAAAGGATGCGGAGCTTGCCGGGATTGCGATTATTTATCAAGAGCTGAATTTGGTTAAGAGCATGAACATCTGCGAAAACATTTTTCTTGGCAATGAATTGAGAAAAAAGCGGGTAATCCAGTGGAACGAACAATACAAAATTGCAGCAGACCTTATGAGAACGGTAAAGCTGCAAGAATCGCCCAAAACCATGGTCAGTTCACTGGGAGTAGGCAAACAACAGCTGGTTGAAATTGCCAAAGCTCTTAATAAAAAAGCAAAATTGATTATCCTCGATGAGCCAACAGCTTCTTTAACCGAAATAGAAGTGGGAATCTTGATGGGGATATTGAAGGAATTGAAAAGAGATGGAACAACATGCATTTATATTTCCCACAAGTTAAATGAAGTTATTCAAATTGCAGACAGCGTTACAGTACTTAGAGATGGCCAGACCATCGTTACAAAGGGGATTAGTGAAGTTAATGAAGAAAAGCTGATATCCTATATGGTTGGCCGTGAGTTGGTTCAGCGATTTCCACACCAGGCACACACGCGCAGGGAAAAGATTTTGGAAACTCACCGGTGGACCGTTATGAACACAAAGCAGCCTGGGAAAAAGTTGGTTGATGATGTCAACATAAGCGTATATAGAGGGGAAATACTCGGGATTGCTGGACTGATGGGTGCCGGGCGCACGGAGTTTGCACTGAGTTTATTTGGAATGCTCAAGGCAGATGAAAAAAGTGAATTGTGGCTTAATGGACAGAAAGTCCAAATCAGATCACCGGAGCAAGCTATCCGAATGGGGATCGGCTATGTGTCAGAAGACAGAAAGCAATACGGCCTAATATTATCGCATGACGTTAAACGCAATATGTCCTTGGCAAGTCTAAAGCGATTGACACACTTATGGACCATCAATCAAAATTTGGAAATTACACAGGCCCAGCAGTATGTAAAAGACCTCAATATCAAGGTGCGAGATGTTGATCAATGCACAGAGACGTTAAGCGGCGGAAATCAGCAGAAAGTAATCTTGGCAAAATGGATGTTGGCAAAACCAGAAGTGCTGATCTTGGATGAACCGACCAGAGGAGTGGATGTCGGCGCAAAATACGAAATATACCAGATTATGAATGAATTGGTGTCCAAAGGCGTTGCGATTATTATGATTTCCTCGGAACTTCCGGAGATTCTCGGAATGAGTGATCGAATTTATGTAATGCATGAAGGAACGATCAATGGAGAACTGACAAGAGAAAATGCAACTCAGGAAAAAATATTGTATTGTGCGTCAGGAGAAAGAGGTGAATATGTTGGAAGCTCAGCAGAATGAACACCAAGTGTTAAAGATCGACATCCGGGGAAATATCACGAAGTTTGCAATGGTTATAGAAATGGCGGGTATTTTCCTTCTGTTTCAGATATTGACAGACGGTGTGTTTCTCTCAAGCCTGAATCTCAGCAATCTGCTGCTGCAGGGATGCACCTTTTCAATTTTAGGAATCGGTATGGTTTGGGTAATGGTGTCAGGCGGCATTGATCTTTCGGCGGGTGCAGTGCTCGGCTTTTTGGCAAATTTTGCAGCAGTGCTGCAGACGCAGCATAATTTGGGGACAACGCCAACCATTCTTTTTACATTGATTATAGGAACTCTCATCGGCTGCTGGAATGGATACTGGATCGCATACCGAAGGATTCCTGCGTTCATTGCAACATTGGCCGGACAGTTGATCTTTAAAGGGCTGACTTTGCTGATTGGCGAGGGAAAGGCTCAAGGGCCGGTAAGCGATTCTTTTGCGCAAATGGGCCGTGGGTTTCTGCTAAATAGTGCCAGCATCATTTTTGTAGTGCTGACTATGTGCCTGTTTGTTGCGTACACATTGAAAAAGAGACTTTCACAGAAAAGCTATGGGCTTCCTGTGTTAAGTGTCCGGCTGGAGAGTTTCAAAATAGTTGTAGTCGTAGGGCTTTCGATTTTGCTGCTCGTAGTGCTTCTGGAGTATAAGGGAATTCCCTATGCAATCGTGTTGCTGTTCCTATTGGCTGCCATGTTTACATTTTTATCACAGAGTACGACGCTTGGCCGCAGCATTTATGCCCTGGGGAGTAACCGAGATGCGGCGAGGCTGGCGGGCATCAATATTCCCCGCACAGAGATGATTGTTTATGCGTTTATGGGCCTGATCACAGCGATTGCCAGCATTGTATTCCTTGGGCGTGTGGGGCAGGCAACTGCCATGGTTGGGCAGAGCTTTGAGTTTAGCGCAATTACCGGCTGCATCGTTGGCGGAACCAGTACTTTAGGAGGCTCTGGTACAGTTATAGGCGCCATTATCGGTACGATGATGATGGCAAGCCTGGAAAACGGCATGAGTCTCATGAATTTGGATTCGACATTTCAGTATATCGTAAAAGGCGCAGTTCTTTTGATTGCGGTTAGTATCGATATTTCCAGCAAGAAAAATGCCGAGTAAGTGAACAAATTTGGCATGGCCACTGATGCCTTTCACACAGCAGGTACTTGTGAGAAATATGGGATGCGAGGATTTCAGCAAAGCAATGGGGGTGAAAGAGGAGATGAATGCAGAGGCAGAGATAACGGACATACAACGGTTTTCGGTTCATGATGGGACGGGAATCCGCACATTAGTATTCTTTAAAGGATGTCCTTTAAGATGCATCTGGTGCCATAATCCGGAAACCCAGCGTAAGCAGCCGCAGCTTTTTTGTATTGAAAGCAAATGTATCCATTGCGGCGCATGTATCCTTGCTTGCCCGAAGCAGGCAGTGAGTGTGAAGGGAGAAGAAATCGTAACTGACCGGACCCGCTGCGTTGAATGTGGAGAATGCGTCAAAGTATGTTTTTCTGGAGCACGAAAAATTGTTGGCAGGAAATACACAGTAGAAGAGGTGATAGAAAAAGTATTACAGGATGAGGTCTTTTATAAATATTCAGGAGGAGGTGTAACGCTAAGCGGCGGAGATCCTGTGGCACACATTGAATTTGCTTGCGAACTGTTATTGCGGTTAAAGCAGCTCGGGATCCATACCGCCATAGAAACCTGTGGTGTGTGCTGTGAGGAAGATTTTACACGCCTGCTGGAAAATGTAGATTTGGTACTGTTTGACTTGAAGCATACCGACACAGAAATGCACAAAAAGTATACGGGGTCTGGAAATGAGCTTCCTTTGAAAAATTTAGAGGTAATTAAAAAAATGCAGAAACCTCTAATTATCCGGGTTCCGCTGATTCCAAATTTTAATGACAACGAGAAGAACCTGCGCAATACGGCAAAGTATGCATTGAAGTTTGGGGCATATCAGGTACATTTGCTTCCTTTCCATCAATTGGGAGAGTCTAAATGGAAATCGTTAGACAGACATTATCTGCTGGCGGGAAAAGATGAACCAAGCCCCGATATTTTAAAGCGTGCCCGCAGTATTTTTGAGGGCTACGGTTTGAACGTCAATGTAGGAGGATATGGAGGGTAACGCCAATTAGCCCCAAACATTGTTATGACGAATTACTTGAAGGAGATGACACGTATGAAAAAAATGACTCGTATTTTGGCGATGATCTTGGTAATGTGTATGCTGTTGATGACGGGCTGCAGCCAGGAGAGCCCGGAGGATACAACTCCGCAGGGAGAAATGGAAGAAAACGTTGGAAATAATACGGCTGATAGCGGGACTGATGATGCGGAAGCAACGTCCAGCAATGACCCGGTGCCGATTACAGACCCTTCAAAGGAAGCGTGGGCCAATCTCCCGGAATTTGATTCCATTTTGCAGGAGGACGGAAAGTGGCCGCTGAAGGAAAACGGTGAAAAATACAAGATTGGCATGTCTATGCCTACTGTGCAGGAAGAAGTTTGGCAGATTCAGATGACTCTGATTGAAGAGGATGCCGAAAAGCGTGGTTATGAGGCCGTGATCTTGGTTGCGGATAATGATGCTGATCGCCAGATTCAGCAGCTCCAGAGTCTCGCGGCACAGGGAGTAGATGCCATCTGGGTCGGCGCTCATGACGCTTCCATGCTTGGGCCGGTTCTTACTGAAATTGCTGAGATGGGAATTCCCGTTGTCAGCCAGACCCGCCTCCCGGTAGATTGCCCAGTGGCCTATCATTGCAATACTGACAACACGCTCCTTGGTCAGCTGCATTCCCAGTATATTGTGGATACATTAGGCATTACTTCCGGGAATTTTGTGATTTTGAAAGGTGATGCACGGCAAATTACTGATGTTCCCCAGATTTATGCCGGCATGATGACCGATATCCAGCAGTATGTGGACAGCGGTGACATCAATATCGTTCTGGAGCAGAATTGCGAGGACTGGAAAGCGGAAGAGGCGATGAAGCACGCAGAGTCCGCTTTGACACTGGCGGACAATGACATTGACGTTTTTATGTGTATGAATGATAGCATTGCTTCTGGTGTTATCTCTGTCCTCGAGCAAAAAGGGTTGGCCGGGAAAGTGGTTGTCACGGGTATGGACAGTGAGGGCGCTGCGCTTAAGCGGGTGATGGAAGGAACTCAGTCCATGACGATTTATAAGGATATTACCCAGATGGTTCAGGAACTGGCGAACAGCTGCCTGGCTGCAAAACTGAATGTTAAGCCCCATATTGAGCCGAACTATAATACGAACAATGGCTACGGAAACATTCCCACGATCAGCATGGGCGCAAGCGTTATTACAAAAGACAATATGGCTGAAGTTTTGGAAGGCTCTTATATTGACTTGGATGAGGTTCTTGCGGAGCAATAAAGCTACGGTAGTAAAGTAGGTATAATGCGGTGACCTTATAGGTTACCGCATTATACCATAAATAAGTCTACTTGCCTTTACTAATGTGAGCGTGGTGCAACGCTGGAGGACTTAAAACTTTCTCTGCACTGATAGGAGGCATATATGAAAAGAATTGAGAAAATTAAAGAGAGATTATTTAACAGAGAGTATGTAACTCGTAAATCATGGTGGGGTGAAGGGGAGACAATTCTTGTAAACGAAGAGGTAAAGTCTGAGCCGCTTATTGTTAGAAAGTCTCTGGCCGTATTACATGTAGCGAGGAATATGCCAATCGAAGTTAAAGATGATGAGCTGATTGTTGGTGTTCCGACGATGGCCTCGGTTGGCTTCGGCAAATGTTTTCCCTCCTATGCTTTACCCGAGGAAAAGGAAGAGGCGGCCCAATCATCTTATACGGAGAAATCCGTTTTTGGACATCATCCGGCAAATTACGAAAAGCTTTTGACCTTGGGCCTCAAAGGAATCCGACAAGAGATTTACACGAGCCTGAAGCAGAAAGAGGATTTGCGGGAGACAGATCAAGAAATGTATGATTTCTACAGATCTGTTTTGATCAGCTTGGATGCAGTTGGCGAACTGGCTCGGCGCTACGCCGTACTATTGATGGAAAAAGCAGAGATTTGCGACGATATGGCTCGGCGGGCGGAATTGCTTGAGATGTCAAAAATTTGCACAAGAGTTCCGGAAAATCCGCCGAGCAGTTTTCATGAGGCTCTGCAGTCTCTTTGGATAACGTTTGTACTGTTTCACAGTACGATGGAATTCTTGCCGATTGGACGCTCCGACCAATATCTCTACCCATACTACAGACGCGATATTGATAATCATGTCATCACAGCGGAACAAGCCGATGAACTGGTTGGCAGTTGGCTTGCAAAATTTAGCGAGCGGGTACAGCTTGATCCGCAACAATGGGAAATGCATTTGACCGAACAGGATACACAATATAATGGAGCAGATCCCGAAAGGCTGAAAGGGTCAGCTGCTTCCGCAGGCTATGCGAATGACGAATCCTACAATTTTGGCACATCCGCTAATCACTGGCTGATTAATATGATTTTAGGCGGACAGACACGGGATGGCAAAGATGCAACAAATGAGCTGACATATATGATTTTAAAAAATTGGTCATATCTTGAGGCGATAGTTCCTGTAATGTCCGTACGGCTGCATAAAAACAGCCCGCAAGAATTGTTTGAACTGTGTGCGGATATTCTGCGGAAGGGATCGGGAGAACCGGTTTTGTATAATGATGATGAAATCATTCCTGGACTGTGCAAAATGGGCATTCCCCTTGAGGATGCGCGCGACTATGCCAACGATGGCTGCTGGGAGACATTGATTCCTGGGAAGACGAATTTCGGATTCTGCGGTACAGAGATTTTGCAACAGTTAGAATATCTGCTGCAAAATGGATATAGCTTGGTGCGCAACCGGCTGGAATGTGAAGATATTCCTCCAATAGACAGCTATGATTCATTTGAGGCGTTTTACAGATCCTATCTTGCTTTATTAGAACGCTTTGTGCGCCTGGAGATGAAAAATAAAATTAAATACAGTAAGGCGCGCTATAAAATTGCACCCTCACCCCTGCTTTCCGCATTGATGGATGATTGTATCACACGAGGCAGAGAGTATTCAAACGGCGGAGCCAAGTATAAGTTTTTCTGCTTCATGATTACAGGATTTGCAAGCACGGTAGACTCTCTGACAGCAATCCGAAAACTGGTTTTTGAAGATAAGGCGTTGACTCTGGCTGATTTTGCAAAAATATTGAAGAGTAATTTTGCCGGACAGGAAAGCTTCCGACAAATGCTCTTAAACAGAATCCCCAAATTTGGGAATGACGAGCCTGAGGTTGATGACCTGGCGGTTCGGCTCTTAGACGACTACGCAAAAATTGTGGAGCGCGTTCGCAAGGATTGTCCATCCGACTATATTCTTGGCTGCGGAATTGCGACATTTGAGTTTTATGCTAAGTTTGGGCACGATGTGGGTGCAACAGCTGACGGAAGACTGGCTCAGGAGCCGCTGGGCAGCAATTTTTCACCGGCTATTGGCATGGATATATCTGGCCCCACTGCAGCAGTCAAATCTGTAACAAAACCGGACTTGCTGCCGTATGCAATCGGAGGACCGTTGGATTTGCAGATTAATCCGGGAGAAATTTGCGGTGAGCAGGGATTGATCAGGCTTGTTGCTCTTATGAAATCTTTTCTGGAACTTGGCGGTTTAATGCTGACGATGACCGGCGTGGACCGAGAGACCATGGAGAAGGCGCAGAGAGAGCCGGAAAAGTATCAAAATCTGCGGGTCCGGTTGGGGGGATTGTCCGCTTATTTCATTGCACTTTCGAAAGAGGTGCAGGATAGCCTGATCAAGAGAACAAAACACACAATTTGAATTGAAAGGGGATCCCAGTGAAATGCGTATGGTTTTGAACGGAAAAAAAGTTGACGCAACTAATCATTGCGAAATACCGGTGTACAATCCGGCAACACATAAAATAATTGACACTGTACCGAATGCAACTGAAAAAGATGTCGATCTTGCGTTAGACTATGCAAAACAAGGAGCAAAAATCTGGGGAAGAACACCGGTTGGAGAGCGAGTGTCCATTTTAATAAAGGCCGCGGGTATTCTTGAAGAGAACAGCAAAGAAATGGCGGACCTCTTGTGTGCAGAATTAGGGAGACCTTACAAACAGTGCTTAGACGAGGCAGCCAGCGTTGGCGAAACCTTTCGGTCGTTTGCAGAAAAAGCAAAACACAGCTGCTGCGAAATGCTTCCCAGCGATGTTACAGATATGGTTGTGGTGAAGAGAGAACCTCTGGGAGTAGTTGCGTGTATTATACCTTTCAACTTTCCTATTGGCCTCTATGCGTTTAAGGCGGCACCGGCTCTGGCGGCTGGAAACGCAGTGATTGTAAAGCCAGCATCTGTAACCCCGTTGGCATCTATCTTTATGACCGAACTTTTGCTGAGGGCCGGAATCCCACCGCAAGCGCTTCAGATTATTACTGGGAGCGGTGAAAAAATAGGGGCACAGTTGGCCGCCTCTCCGAAAATTAACGCGATTAGCTTAACGGGCAGCACAGAGGTTGGATTAAGTGTTGCTGAGCGGGCATCCAGAAATTTGACCCGGGTCTTTTTGGAATTGGGAGGCAATGATCCGTTAATCATTATGAAAGATGCCGATCTTGATCTCGCTGTGAGAGAGACGATAAAAGGACGAATGTTTAATGCGGGCCAAGTTTGCTGCGCATCAAAGCGTGTCTTGGTGCAAAAGAGTATTGCTGAGGAGTATACGAATCGACTGATTAACGCCTTGAAGTTATTAAAGGTTTGTGAGCCACATGAGAAAGAATGCGACATGGGGCCGCTGGTTAGTGAACAGGCTGCATGTGAAGTCGAAAATAAAGTGAACCAGACTATTAAACAGGGGGCGAGGTGTGTTTTCGGCGGAAAACGATATAACAAGACTTATTTTGAACCGACAGTTCTGAAAGATGTTACGGCGGATATGGACATTGCCAAAGATATGGAGATATTTGGGCCTGTTGTTCCGATTATTGAGTTTGAGGAAAATGATGAGGCAATAAAAATTGCTAATCAAACAAAATATGGGCTGTCCGGAGGAGTTATTGGGCGTGATATTAAGGCCGCACTGAGTACAGCGCTTAAACTTGAGAGCGGGACGACAGTTGTGAATGGCTGCGGTGATTACCGCACCTTGTATACACCCTTCGGCGGACATAAAATGAGTGGAATTGGTACAGAGGGATTGATGCTGACACTTGAAGAAATGATGCTTACTAAATGTGTAGCACTGAAAGGAATTGTTGAGGAGTCTGTGTCGGAGTCAGTGCTCAGGTAAAAGGCCATTTCTAAAGAGTGATAGAGAGGCCCTGATGACCTTACAGTATCTGCTGGAGGATAGATTCTGACTATCTTGCTACAAGTCAGGTACATATGAAGCCGTATGACTTGTGAACACAGCTTTTCTGAATGTTTGACACAAGCCGGTTTTAATTGTTGATTATTATAGGAGATAACGGCCATGAAAAAAATCATGAATTCCCCTTCTGACTTCGTGAAGGAAACCATAGAGGGTATTCTTTTAGCTTATCCGGATAAGTTAAAGATTTCGGAAGAGAACAACAGAGTTATTCTCTCAAAATATCCCCATAAGAAAGGAAAAGTAGGCATCGTCACAGGGGGCGGATCGGGACATCTGCCGGTATTTTTAGGATATGTTGGTGACGGAATGGCCGATGGCTGTGCCATTGGGAATGTTTTTACTTCACCGTCCTACCAGGCAATACTAACAGCTATTCGCGCATGTGACTTCGGAGCTGGCGTTCTCTGCTTGTATGGAAATTATGGCGGAGATAAGATGAACTTCAATCAGGCCTGTGAGGATGCAGAAGCAGACAATATCAGGGTAAAAAGCGTTCGTGTTTCTGATGATATTGCATCGGCCCCAAAGGGGGAAGAGGCAAGAAGACGCGGAGTTGCGGGATTACTTTTCGCGTATAAAATGGCAGGCGCAGCAGCAAATCGTATGATGCCGCTCGAAGAGGTCTCCAGGGTGGCCAGCAAGGCTGTGGAAAATACACGTACGATGGGAATCGCGCTCTCTTCCTGCGTAATACCGGAAGTTGGAAAACCCACATTTTTTATTGCTGATGATGAGATAGAGTTCGGTATGGGTATTCATGGGGAGAAAGGTCTTGAGGTCCGTAAAATGATGACCGCAGATAAAATAACAGAAATCATCATGGGTAAGATTTTAGAAGATATGCCGCTGAATCGAAATGATGAGGTTTCGCTCATGATCAACGGATTGGGGGCAACTCCTCTTGAAGAACAGTTTATTATCTACCGCAAAGCTGCTCAGATGCTAAAAGAGATTGGAGTCCATGTGCTAATGCCGCATATTGGAGAGTATGCAACCTCCATGGAGATGGCTGGTATTTCCATTACTATTTGCAGATTGGACGATGAGCTGGAAGGCTTATTGTATGATCCGGCGGATACACCCTTTTATACCAATCATAATAAGTAGAAAGAAGCGGAAGAAGATATGAACGTTCATTCATTAGAAGTTGCATTCGAAAACATATTTGAGAAAATTTCCGGAAATGTTGAGCTGCTGACCGAACTGGATCAAAAGATGGGAGATGGAGATCTGGGCATTTCTGTAAAAACTGGATTTCAGGGGGCATTGAGATCTGTCAGAGAGACTGAGGAAAAAGACGTGGGAAAAGTCCTTGGTTTAGCCGCAGATGTATTTAACAGGGATGCCCCCAGCAGCCTTGGAACCATTCTCTCCTTCTTCATGAAAGGAATGGCGGCTGCACTCAATGGCAAAGAAACATTTGATCTGGTAGAATTGGCGGATGCGATGAGAGCGGGAACTGACAGTATTATGAATAAGGCCGGTTCGAAACCGGGAGAAAAAACGATCCTGGATGCAATGGTTCCGGCGGTAAAAGTGTTGGAAGATCATTCGAAGGATGCCCCGAAAGTCGCATTTGAAGCAGCCATGAGAGCAGCCGCCGCTGGATTTGAGGAGACGCGAGCAATGAAAGCGGTTTGGGGGAGAGCTGCATATTATGGAGAGAAAAGTGTGGGGCTACTGGATGGCGGAGCTGCAGTTGGCAAATTGATTTTTGAAGCGATTAATGAGAGTTGTGGATTGACTGCCTGCAATTAAACAGGTCTTGAGTTAATTGTTTATTTGAATGGCTATTGCTCCCTTTGCGTGTTCCTGACCGCATAGCGACGGGGACACGCAAAGGGAAGGCTATCTGCAATGTTTGAAAATGATGAATATATTCAGAGGACCCTTCTATATATGCAAATTATTTGAGCGTCTTTAAGTCCGCTTGAACAAGAGAACTTGCCAGGACACTTGTGCCTCTCTGGGCATCGATGCAAGGCTGCTGCGGGATGAACAGCCCTTGACCAGGGATAAGGGCGGCATGTACTAAAAAATAGCCGCTGACCCTTGATACCGCTGGATATTCTGTGGCTGGTGTCCCCGATTTACACCAAATCTACACCAATTCAGCGCTTGATAGGCAGAATATCAGCCCGCCGGTTCCGAAAAGAACCGGCGGGCTGATCATGTTTATGTATCCACTTTTCAGTCGTGACCACAAGAACTCTGGTCGTAAATTCTTCAGACTGTAAGTATCTGAAAATCACTCAACGCCATTTTGAGGATAGCTGCTAACGGGTTTGGATCACTGACCCCTGTACGCGATCAGACGATCATCGGCCGCTCTGGTCGAAGGCACTTCTTTCCCGGCATATCTTATCCGCGCAGGATTTCACCGGCGATGGGAGCCAGCGCAGAGAGATCCGTAAAGTCCATCTGTTTCCCGTAAGTCTCCAGCAGTGCCTGGTCCTCACAGGACCTCTGCCGCGCCGGTTTCCTCCGCAGAGAGAAGCACATGGCGGCCATCATGGCCCGATGGCGAGGGGACAAAACGGCATAGTCAATGCCGCCC
>ERZ791625.696-NODE-696-length-20889-cov-4.078237_pt1 | contig 20889 bp, 17 predicted proteins | sample MGYA00510267_ERZ791625 | MGnify/ENA primary metagenome ERZ791625 (study PRJEB30046, sample SAMN00715229) | human gut metagenome | study: EMG produced TPA metagenomics assembly of the A metagenome-wide association study of gut microbiota in type 2...
TCCGTCTTAGTACGGATGGATTTTCTTTTTCTATCTATAACCCGATTCATGACGACTCTTTCTCAGTGATAGAAAAGGAGATTGATACGTCTTTATCTCTTACAGCCAATCTCAAGGCTGTGTTTCACGAATCGGACTTCTTAGGTCATTCTTACAAACGGGTAAACATCATGCTGGCTAGCAAGCGTTTTACGATAGTGCCATTGGATTTGTTTGAAGAAGAGCAGGCCGACCTTTTATTCTATCACAACCATCAGAAGCGGGAAAATGAAACGGTCATTTACAATATTCTGAAAAAGAATAATGTAGTTATTGTCTTCGGTATAGACAGAAGCGCATACTCTTTTCTAACCGAACAATACCCCGAAGCTCGTTTTTATTCTCAATCGACTCCGCTCATTGAATATTTCTCCGTAAAAAGCAGACTGGGCAATAGCAAGAAAATGTATGTTTCCGTACGTGAGGAAGGCATCGACATCTATTGTTTCGAACGGGGACATCTCCTGCTTGCTAATTCTTTCGAGTGCTCCCATACAGAAGATCGTATTTACTATTTGCTGTATGCGTGGAAACAATTAGAATTCAACCAGGAACGGGATGAGCTTCATCTCACCGGAACCCTTCCCGACAAAGAAATTCTGATGAACGAACTTAGAAAATTCATCTTACAGGTATTCATCATGAATCCTGCAACTAATATTGACATGCAAGCCTTATTAACATGCGAGTAATCAGCGGTATTTATAAACGAAGAAGATTTGATGTGCCCCGAACCTTTAAAGCACGTCCTACGACAGATTTTGCCAAAGAGAATCTGTTTAATGTACTCAACAATTATATTGATTTCGAGGAAGGAGTCACTGCACTCGATTTGTTTGCCGGAACAGGCAGTATCAGTATCGAACTGGTATCCAGAGGCTGCGACCGCGTTATCTGTGTTGAGAAGGAGCCGGCTCACTATTCATTCATCTGCAAGATTATGAAGGAAGTGCAGACTGACAAATGTCTGCCGATACGGGGAGATGTATTCAAGTTTATCAATAACAGTCGCGAACAGTTTGACTTTATCTTTGCAGATCCTCCTTACGCCCTAAAAGAACTGGAAACCATACCGGAGTTAATCTTCAAGAATAACCTTCTCAAAGAAGACGGATTATTTGTACTGGAACATGGAAAAGATAATAATTTTGAAGAGAACCCTCACTTCATTGAAAGAAGAGTTTACGGAAGTGTTAACTTCTCTCTCTTCAGATAAGATTTCACCACAGAATAACATTTAAAGTAGCGGAGCCAACAGACGAACAACAGACTCCGCTGCCTTCTGCCTCCATGAACGCCTTACCCAGTTTTTCAAGAATATCTGCGTGCTTTCGCGCTGATCCTGAAGGAATATTTCTTTCATCTCAAGCGCTGTCTCCACATCATACATGAAAGCATTCACCTCAAAATTATGCTCAAAGCTGCGGAAGTCCACGTTAGTGGAACCAACCGTAGAAAGCATATCATCCGAAACCATTAATTTAGAATGCAGGAATCCCTTTTTATAAAAGAAAACCTTAACGCCCGCCTGCATCACATCCCGCAGATAGGAATGCGACCCAAGATGTGTAATCCAGTTATCAGCACGTTCCGGCAACATAAGACGCACATCCACTCCTGATAAAGCTGCAGTTTGCATAGCTGCCAATATTTGTTCCGTCGGCAAGAAATAAGGGGTCTGCATATAGAAGTACTTTTTCGCACCGGTAATTGCCACGGTCAATCCCTGCATAATCTCCTTCCATGGACCGATAGGTTCACTTGTGACTATCTGCACAAGAGAAGTTCCGCAAGAATCTATTTTCGGGAAGTAACGGGAAGCTGTAATCAACGTACGGTCCACAAAATACCAGTCGAGCAGGAAAGCCGTCTGTAGACCATGCACCGCTTTGCCTTCGAGCATAATATGCGTATCACGCCATATTCCCCAAGAAAAGCCACGCATATAGCGTTCGGCAAGATTCATTCCGCCAACAAAGCCCACACGCCCGTCAATCACTACAATTTTTCTATGATTCCTATAATTTACCCGGCTGGTAAACAAAGGGAAACGCACTTTCAGGAAACTTCTCACCTCAATGCCTGCATTACGCATTTCCTCGAAAAAACGATTGGGTACGTGCCAGCACCCCACATCGTCATAGATTACCCTAACTTCAACTCCCTGCGAGGCCTTTTCTATCAATACATCCCTCACCAGACGACCAATGGCGTCATCCTCAAAGATATAATATTCCATGTGGATATGCTGTTTCGCCTTCTGAAGTTCGCGCAATAATGCCTGTAACTTGGTGTAGCCTTCCGTATAGACAGACACCCTGTTCCCTTCGAAAGGAAAAGCCTGATTGGTATGACGAAAAAGCTGGATGAGACGGGAGTATTCATAGGGAATATCGGAACAGTCCTGCGCCAAGTATTCCGCCATAGGTTTCTTCAACAAGCGGTCGTAGCTCTTTTGTCCGATTATACGCTCCCGACGCTGACTCCGGCCGAAGAAAAAGTAAAAGACAAGCCCCACAATAGGCAGGAAAAGCAAGATGAGTATCCAAGCCATAGTCTTGACAGGATTCCGATTGTCAAGAATGATAATGACAATCGTACTGATAATGGCTCCGAAATAGAGTATATCAAAAGCCACAGTTGCTATCTGACTCACTATATAGTTCCAATCAATCATAGAAATCTCCTTCTTTATAGAGCTACGGAACAACAAATATAAAGTAAATTATCGGATAAACAAAAAAGTCCCGGTGACAACTCATCATCGCAGCACCGGGACTTCACTATTCTATATTTGCTATGGCTTAGAAACGCATAGGCCGCATTCCGCCACCGCGAGGACCATGACCACCACCGTCAAAACCTCCGTGACGCATATTTCCGCGAGCTTCTTTATTTCCGAAGATATTCAGGCGATAGATAAAATGAAGCATACAATAGCTATTTACACCATTATATTCAGAAACAGAACGCATATCGGCAGTCAATGAACGGCTGATATTAGTCTGTTGCTTCAATATATCATAAATCTCAAAACTGATTGTTGCCGCATTACCTTTAAGGAAACTCTGAGCAATTTGTGCATTCCAGATAAGTTCATTTCTGTTCATACTGGCATCCCGATAGCCGCGGCGGGCATTGTTCGTGATATTGGTAGACAATGACATATTCCAAGGCATATTGATATTCGTACTGGCACCATAACCAAAAGTGTACGGTTCCTGGTTATTCTCCGGACGCAACTTATTCTTCTCAAAGTTATAATTTATAGAACCGTTCACCGTAAACTCAAACCAGTCATTCCGAAAAGTACCTCTCACATCTTCCCCTAAATTCAATGTAGTACTTGTATTCTTATCGTTTACAGTTGTCTGTTGATTATACAGATAAGCAACCGCATTCGTATATCCGACACGAGAGAAAGTACTGACAGTAAATCGTTTATCCTTCAAAGCCGTATTAAATCCGAACATTCCCGACGCATTCCAGTTACCATTGATATTTTCCGGTTTCACAGTAACTCCACCGGTAGCCTGATTATAAGTAGTACCATTGGTAATGCTATTCTGGGTAGCATTGAAGAAAGCATGTGCCACTATCCCCTGCTGTCTGTCCGCGTTATAAGTATTATAGAACAAACGCATATTATGAGAGAAAGAAGGTTTCAATCCCGGGTTACCCATACGGATATTCAGCGGGTTTGAGTCATCGGTGATATCCAACAAATTCTCCATACTTGGCTGGCTCGCACGTCCGCGATAAGTAAAGCGCAATTGGCTCACCTTCGAGAAACGATAACGGAAATCAATATTCGGGGCAAAGTTGAAGACCGACCGCTTCACAATAGTATCAAGTTCCGATTTCTTATAAGTCAACGTAGTATTCTGCGGTTGCAGAGAGACTCCTACATTAAATCTATATTTTTCTCTGATAAGATTCAACCCTGCATTTATATCATGATTATAATAATTATACTTGGCATATTTACTCAAATCCTGATCCCTGTTATTCTCATATCCCAGAGGAAGTTCGTCACCAAAATGCCAGTCCCAAACCTGACCTTTGTCAGCATCCGGTATCAGATCATAGGTGCTTCTGTCGCTTTCGCTATATTTATATTGGAATTTATAACGGAACTGCAAAAAAGTAGCTTTCGCTATCGGTTCGTTATAAGTCAATTCTGCCGTGTAATCATAGTTCTTCGTAGGAGATGTGGTATACCGCCTGTTATCATCATCCGGCTTTCCGGCCACTGCGTCAAAATAGCGCGTCAATGCTTCACTAAACGACTCACTGTCGTTATCACCATAACTGAATGTACCACGGAATGTAATGTTACGTCCCAGACTGTTCAACCTCCTGTTCAACTGCAAAGAAGCATTAGCCGAAAGACTCTTACTCTCTGACATAGATTCACTGTTACTCGCATTTACACGGATATCCTTCAAAGGGTCATCCTCACTATCCCATACCACCTTATTCAAAAAAGCATTCGGATTAGACACAAGGTTAAAAGGGTCCTCATTAAACGTTCCCGATTCTGAAATCGAATACCCATCAGATTTTCCATAAGAAAAATTAGGACGGAAAATAATGTTAGTCAACGTATCCGGTTTCCATTCCAGACGAAAATCGGCATTAAAGTTAGTATTCTTATTACGACCTTTACTGTTCGAATTAGAATAGGAGTTGCCATTCTGCAAGAAACGTTCCGAATAATTAGTAGATATAGCGTCTCTGTCACTAAAATTATAACGGGCACTACCGCCTAGTTCCAGTTTATCCGTCTGGGTGGCAAAGTTTGCACCGAGCATCTTAGTGGCGGTCAAACCGTTGCTATTCCGGAACCGGGGTCGGCCTCCTCCGCCCGAAAATCCCTGGTCATTCACGTTATTGGCTGATCCTATCAATGAGAACTGACTGTTTTCAACAAAACGGTTCAGCATTACATTACTTGAATAACGGCTTTCAGTCCCGCCTGCCACATTCGCGTTACCGAACCATCCCTGGTTCATTCCTTTCTTCACCTTCAAGTCAAGAACCGTCTCCTCCTCTCCGTCATCAATTCCAGTAACACGGGCCAAGTCGGACTTTTTATCGTATGTTTTCAACTTGTCAATCATATTGACCGGCAAATTCTTCAAACCGGTTTTCACATCACCGCCAAAGAACTCCTTACCGTCCACCATAATCTTTTTGACTTCTTTACCATTGATTTTGACGTTACCGTCATCATCAATCTCCGCTCCCGGAAGTTTCTTTACCAACTCCTCCAGCATGGCACCTTCAGGAGTACGATAAGCCGTTGAATTATACTCCAGCGTATCTTCCTTCACCGTCACCTCCGGAGCAGTCCCCGTAATCACTGCCTCACTCAACATCACAGCATCAGGTTCCAGAGCAATATTCCCCATTTTTTTCTCAGGAACATTGTTTGACAATTGTACAGGAACAAACTTTGTGCGGAAACCGATATAAGAAATCTTCAACAGATATTTCCCGGCTTTCACTTTCGGAAGCGTAAACCAGCCCTTATTACTACTGGCTATACCAGCAGCATAAGCACTATCGGGTAACGACAATAATTGAACGGTGGCTTGTGCTGCCGGCTCCTTAGAATCAGATTCCACAACACGTCCCGAAACAGAAATCACTTTATTCTGTGCGAAAATAGAGAGGGTGCATAACAACATCAGCACCAACCCGACTGATAATCTTTTCATTTACCTAAATTACGATTATATTAGTAGCAATAACAATGTCTTTTTGACAAATTGAATCGTAAAAGGTTTAATTGAAAGGAAAATTATCTTTTGAAGAATCGATCAACACGCGCTTTTTGCAGACCAAACTCCAAACAAAGCACATTAAATACCAAAAAAGTCAGAAAAGAAGAAGTATCCACATTAATGATATCCCTTTGAATGACACGCCACAACATTCCGCCGAATACAAAAAGGAAGGTCAAAAAGACTGCATTCCGAACCGCCGCATTCCGAATCTGCTCCGTTTCACGGCTTTCATTCTTGCTTAATGCAAAGATTATCAACAAGCATCCTGACATCATCAGCAACTTCGTACATTCTTTATAAAATAACAGATTATGATCGGTCACCATTCCTTGTATATACAGCACAGGAAGAATGAACAGAGCTATCAACAAGACCAAATATCCCACAGGACGACAAAATACGGGTAATAATGCTTTCATGATTTGAACGTTTTAACGAGACAAAAGTAAGTAAAAAAAGATATTTTATATACATTTGCAAAGTAAAAAAGCAAAAGAATCATGAGTAAACAAGAAGTTATTCTCTGCGAAAGCTTGGAAACAAGCCTTAGCCGCGCCATAGAACAGTGTCCGCATGACAAATTATTCATCCTCACAGACGAGCATACCCGATGTCTCTGCCTGCCTGCCTTGAAGGAACTCCCCGCATTGAAAGATGCAATTGAAATCTGCATCGGAGCCGAAGACGTGCATAAGACACTAGAGACACTGGCTTCCGTATGGATGTCACTAAGTACCCAGGGAGCTACACGCCACTCATTGCTCATCAACCTTGGTGGAGGAATGGTAACCGATTTGGGAGGTTTTGCCGCCGCCACTTTCAAACGCGGTATTGCGTACATCAATATACCGACAACTTTACTGGCAATGGTAGATGCCTCTGTCGGTGGTAAGACAGGAATCAACTTCAACGGACTGAAAAACGAAATCGGTTCATTTGCCCCGGCAAACAGCGTATTAATCGAAACAGAATTCTTACGGACGCTGGATGCACATAATTTCTTCTCCGGATATGCAGAAATGTTGAAACACGGACTAATCAGCAATACTGCACATTGGGCCGAATTACTGAATTTCAATACCTCGGACATTGATTATACCGCCCTCAAGCAACTGGTCGGCCGGTCGGTGCAAGTGAAAGAAGACATCGTAGAGCAGGACCCGTTTGAACATGGAATCCGCAAGGCCTTGAACTTGGGACATACGGTAGGACACGCATTCGAAAGTATGGCACTGGCAGAAAACCGTCCCATACTCCACGGATATGCAGTAGCTTGGGGAATTGTCTGCGAACTGTATCTATCCCATCTCAAAGTAGGTTTCCCCAAAGAGAAGATGCGTCAGACGATCCAATTTATCAAGGACAACTATGGCGTATTCACATTCGACTGCAAGAAGTACGAGCAACTATACGCGTTTATGACACATGACAAGAAGAACACTTCCGGCACCATCAACTTCACACTGCTGAAAGATATCGGAGACATCCGTATCAATCAGATCGCCGACAAAGATACAATTTTCGAAATGCTGGACTTCTACCGTGAATGCATGGGAATCTGACCCAGTCCGGACAAAAATAAAAATATAAGGGGAATGGCTTCAACACCACTCCCCTTTCTTGATTCCCTTATTCTCCCATATATATTGATAATTGCATCGCAATCATCCCCACTTTCTCAATCCAAATGACTCATTCGATACTGGGACAATGACATCCCCGTATGTTTTCTAAAAAAACGTCCAAGCGACGATTGATTAGCAAAGTTCGTCCTAATCGCAATTTCCTGAATATTCAGGCTCGTGTTTTTCAACAGAGCCTTTATCTCCAGTATAATATATTCAACAATCCAGTCTTTAGCAGACTTTCCGCTCGTTTCCTTGATTACCATGGTCAGGTATTTGGAAGTGATACATAATTTGTCCGCATAAAAAGCCACATCCTTATTCTCTTTGAAGTGCTTCATGATAAGGCTGAAGAATTTATTTGCCAATTCCTCTTTACGGGTATCCTTACGGGTATTCACCAACATCGATTCTTTCTCGTAAGCATTGAACAGTTCGAGATACAGATACCTCAGTAAATGAATAATCAATTCCCTCCTGTACGCGTCAGTAGACATCACCTTATCTTTTATCATTCCCAAATAGTTATATATCCGCAGAACATCACGTTCATTCTGAGGATAATAATAATGGCTCCGCATATAGAAAAAGAAATGCGGAGAAAAGCGCGGTACACCACTTAGGGCATCGCCGAACATAGAGGAAGATATTACCATTGTGACAGTTAAAAAGTCCTCACTAGGTTCACTGAATGAAACAAATTGTCCGGGCAACAATATGATTAACTCATCAGGTTGTATCCAATGCACGTCTTCGTGCACACTGATTTTAGCCGTTCCTCTCAAACTATATACAATCAAAGCTGATTGAATATTAGAAGGATAAGAAGTTAAAGGAAGATACTTCAGATTCTCATAATACTTGAAATCGTCACCTAAGACATATATCTCTAACGTTTCTTTGTTTTTGTTGTTTTGCATTTATCACCTCTCTCTTAAAGACTTTCCACAAATGTATAATATCCAAATTTACCATTCGTTAAAAAAGGAAATAAAGTATTATACAGAGGAAATTACATACTAATTATTTGCATTATTTTATAAACAAAACGCCCCTCCCTTAGTTCTTTACCCCAGTCTGTATTTAGATTTATTATAAACAGAAAAGTTTTTTATGGCATTCAAAAACAAAGAAATAGCTAATGCCGCACGTATGAGAACAGGTATATAGCAACTCATCTATTAACAACAAATTTCTTTCTGATTGACAGTAAACTTGCCATTAATTGATACTAAACTGATTGTGCACCGGCAACAAACTATAAACGAAGCCTTCGTTTTTATAAATGCAATTAATGAAAAACAACTTTGTTTCTTGATAATTGGAAGTTTACTATGAATGGAGAGGAACTTTTCTCCTAATGTCCAACAATTGGTTTACGGCAAGTCTGAAGAAGCTGCGCAATACTTTGTCATCCCTGTCTTCACCGAGCCTCATTCTTTTAGCTCTATAACAGTTAGAAACCTTATTCAAGTGAATTGATAAAACAAAAATCAAGCAAATTATTTGCTATTTAAAAATTAATCAGTACTTTTGCAACCGCAATTCGGGATGTAGCTCAGCCCGGTAGAGTACGCGTCTGGGGGGCGTGTGGTCGCAAGTTCGAATCTTGTCATCCCGACTACTGGAAATCAGCCATTTACAACTAAGTAAGTGGCTGATTTATTTTTTAGTGGAACACATTTGGAACACTCTGATAAAAACAAGTACTGATTTAGCGCCAATAGCCGAGCGGTTAGATAGCTTTATACTATCCTTATTTTTTAATTAAAACTCTTTGTAATCCTAATCAATGGCAATATTTCAAGAACTCACTCTTTTTTATTTTCATCTTATAAAATTGACTATTACCAATCTCTGAATTAATAGCAGTAATCAATCTACTCCATTTACGATTGACATTTTCAAATGGCAAGCAATCCAACCATTCTTCAAAATCAGATTTGAGATGTTCGTCATTCAAATACAGTTTTCCTATATTTGAGAATATAAAAGACTCTATATCTTTATAATAATAAAGTAGCATGTTATCTTCATCAATATCAAAAAAGAAGTATAAACAAGTCTGTTCGGTATAACCATTATACACATATGCTATTACCTCTTTAAGAGGAAAATCTTTTATTACAAAATCCTGAAAACGTTCTGCTCGTTCATGCGTTACATTCCAATCGACAGTATTGAAAGCAGAAGAATATGTCTTCCATTCACCGTGATCCTCATACATATTTACTCTAACCTTGAAGCAATTATATTCAACCATTTCTGCAAATTTATATTCAAGCCAATAATCTAAAATCCAGACACTTCTTAACTTGGATTTACCTAAAGGTGTACTATATTTATTATTATACTTGATTGTTGAAATATAACATGGGTAATTCTTACCCAAATTATCCCAGTCCAACGTATCGGGGCAAAACCATTGCTTCAATTTGTCAAACTCAATATTATCCGGACAATCAAAAGTTGAAACATATTTGACATTATCAAAATAATCAAGAGTAGAGTGATATTTCTCCAAAATGTAAGCTTTGACAAAAAGAAACACTATTACAGAGAATAGCACTATTACCAAGGCAATAAAACCTTTTTTTCTATAAGTACTATTTGGTTTTATAGAAGAATTATTGGAAGTTTTCATGTTAATTCATTTTTTAGTTATTAATAAATACCTTATCTAAAAATACAAAATAGAGTCTGTCTTCGTCGATTATACAATTATTTCCTATAAATATCCTTTCGGATGATTCTTTGAAAATCTTTTTTCAAGCAACGAATCAATTGAATACGCAAACGAAAACGCCTACGATAGTTTATTTCATAAAGCCATACATGTCCTTTTTCAAAACACTCTGGAATATTTCGTTGTAAATATTCAAACTCATCATTACTTATTTTTTGCCCATAACGCAAATAAACGACCATATACGTATCAACATAACCATAAATCGGTATTTCTTCGTACAACCATTTGACAAACATTTCGTAAAATTCTCTGTCAGTCTCATTTTCTTGTGTAAATTCATGAACTGACGGAATCGAAAATCTTGCAAGATAGTCTATTTCATCCGGACTAAAAATAACTCCCCCTTTCATTAGTGGTACAGACGGTATTTTCAAGCCTTCTAAAAACTTTCTGAATGGTGTATTAATTTTGGCAACAATCATACATTTGGTTATAAATATCTTTCTGTCAAATAGTCACAATAGCTTTCATTCCCTTTATAAAACTCTTCAAATAGCTTTATCCTGATAGGTTATATGGCTAAACTTTACATTATCCCTTTTGGCTATTTCAGCAAACTGCTCTATCTCTTTTCTGTGTTCAACTCCCTCTTTTCCTATTACATCGTACCAAAGATATAAGAGATGAAAATTGCGTTTGAGTATCAAATTCCTTTTACCTTCTTCAAAATGATGCTTTTGAACAAGATTTGAATTATACTCGTCACTATTCTTTTTCAGTCCCAATATGTGCTTTATTAATTGTGCCGCATCTAAATACTGGAACTTAGTATCATCAGGAGAAATTTCTTTTGCTAATTCATACAGATTAGGCAATCCGTTCCAAAAAGAAAGATTTTCAACATACTTTTGTTTGAGTCCTCCATGTTTTCTACTGCTATATGGTTCTGTAAATTTAGACTCAATACCAATAGTAGACAGTGGAGTATAAATCACAACATCAATATTGGGTGAATGTGGGAACTGAGATTTATCTCCACTTATCTCAAACTGCTCCTCAAATTTAATTTCGTAATTGAGTGGAGAAGGAATTATGGGATTTTTTTCAGGAGAAACAGAACCGACATTCTTAATCAGATAGCCTACCTTAGTAGTTCTTGAAGTCAATTTGCATGCATTTAGAATCGGGCAAACATCTTTTCCCTGCCAATACTGGAACAGATTAACCACAATCGCAGAAGATGAATGAAGTGCTTTCATTTTTGCCAATCGTGTTTTAGAATCTTTTGTTTCGTTCCCGTCACCCGAATTATAAGAATCTAAATTCTCCTTAGACAACGGCTCAAACAAATTATCTGCTAAACTATACAAATAGTTTTTCTCTCCTTTGTTGGGAATTGTACCTCCTAGTAAATTGAAGTTTTTTCTTTTTGCCCAACTCTGTTGTTTCGATTTAATAAAATCTAATCCATTCATAGTAATTAGTAAAGTTGCGTCATTCGACTCCTTTAATGACAGTATTAGACAAAAAGAAAGTGTGGAGCCATTCGTTTATTGTGTAGGAGGTTCTGACAAAACCCAAAAGCAAATAAACAATACTCCACACCTGTTTAGTATATGTCTTTTGAACATACGCTACCCAAGTGATGAATGTCATTGCTTACCCCTGCTTTTTTGAAACTGTCAGATTTCCTACACAGGATAAAAGCGAAACACTTTCACTATTACATTTGCCACTATTTGTGACTTTGCAAAGATAGTAAAGTTACTCAAAAAAACACTCTGATTAAGGAGTATTGTTTTCTTTGCTTTGGGTTATACTATAATACGTTAATCAAAATTAGTAAAGGAGAAGTGTGTAACATACGTTTACACTTCTCCTTTTCTCAGCTAGTAGTACATTTTCTATTAACAATTTGAATATAATCTAATTACGCCCAAATCCACAATCAACCAGTAATAACAAACAACAGCTTCATTTACATGCATTATCATTATTTAACCAGCCATACATCTTAAACAGACTACAATTCACTGCTTTTACTCATAATTTACTCCATACCGTTTACATAAATAAAGGAATGTTCCAATCTTAGCTCCTTCATCTTTTTTATATTTCAGACACCGATTATATTGAATATCACAACCACCTTCATTATAATCTTTATACACACGGCTAATCATGTGAAACCAATGTCTTCCATTCTCACCAAACTCATAAGCTAATGCACACCCTATCTTGAACCAATTCTGATATTGATTAGTAATATCAATCCGTTCTGCTTGTATGATTGAAACAATCTTTTTTACACGCTTAAGAATATTTTCTTTTTGGGCTACTGTTCTTATTACATGTCCAGATTTAACATCAGTCTCCATTGTATATGGAAATGGAACAGGATTAGGATTATAATAAGGGTTCAAATCATAACTTACCACCCTCAAACTAACAGGGCTTTTAACGCTCCTATCAACTTGTAATTCAAACTTTCTACTTAAAAACTCTGCTAAAGCCTCAAAATGCTGTTTATGAAATTCCGGGTTCGAGATTCTAAATATGAGAAAGATTCCCTCTCCACTAAGTGATAAACCTGCATAATATAAGCTCGGGCAATATTCACCAATTATATGTTTAGCCTTTGTCAAATCAAACATTGAATTGTCTTTTGCATCAACATCTACGCATATTAATTCAGTATGTTTTATAATGTTGAGTTCTTGTCTTCGGCTAAATGTTCCACTCGGTGTTACACATCTAAGACTTCCTTTAATTTTTCTTCTAAACTCCTCATCAGTACTAGCCCTGTATTCTTCAACTTGTGTTTTAAACCTAGTCGTATGCAAGAACTTATCTAATCTCACCTCATAAAGAGGTTCTTTACTATAATGATTTTCAAACACTGATACTATCGGTATATCCAAGGGAGTAAAGATTCCGCTAGCTCCTTTTTCATTTATATTTTTATTTTTTTTCTTTTCTATTTTTTCTTTAGAATTATCATTCTTATTAACTTTATCTTTTAGAAGTTTTTCATCATTCTTCATTTTATTGATAATTAAATAGTTAAACAATAAAATCATTTCAAAATTGAGCAAAATTGATTCAATCTTCAAAATATTCACTCTCTGTAGACTCATCCTCATTTGCTGTTGACAAAGTCTTTTTGAGCGGTAACGCCACTTTCCTTTCAGAATTCTCTTCAAAATCTGACACACTCTTTTTCGCAACCTTTTTATTATATTCAGCTATTCTTTTATCAATACCTGGTATAGCCATTATTAATATAGGATATACCTGTTTAGGCAACTTTTCAAGATCCAGTTCTTGATAACGTTCATATTGTACTATTGCTTCAAATGCAATGAGCTTATTTTTGTTGCTCAGTTTCTGCATTGCATCATAATATCCCCAATAAAATACAAAACCTTTTCTCTTATCTTCACTATTTACTTTTCTCATAACTATTTAATTTAGAGTTTAAAACTTTCTTTCCTTTCACATTCTCAAAAGACTCTTCATAGGTTTCAAAATGATTAGATTCTAACCATTGATTGATTTCTGCCCGTTTAAAGAAGATTCTCCGCCCACCATGTGCAGGCTTATGAAAAGGAATTTTTCGCTCATGGGTTAACTTATAAAGCGTAGCCTTTTTGTAACCCGTCAGTACTGAAACTTCTTCAATAGTAAGAGTTTCAGATTTCTCACTCATTAAATATGATGGCGACTCTTGGAGTACATCTCTGATAATAGCCTTTATTTGACTAACCGTTAATTGTACCACCAATGCGTCATCATGTAGTATATTATTATACAACATCATGAACGTTTTTATGCTATGAGAAAATACTTTAATCCCCATAGCTGGTTAATACTAAAAAAGTTTTAGGGTTAGTTTTCTTGGTTTGACCCCAACCAAGAGGGCTATCCGTATGGCAAAACATACCGCTCCACACGTATATAATCAGAATATACTTCTAAAGATCTGTGCCTAAAAAAGCCTCCTTTACCACCTTTTATTTTGTATACCCTAATACAAAAATGATAAAAAAGAATCCTGAAAATATTAAGAAACGCAATAAGTTACAGATTCGTTTCGTCAGAGAGGAATGAAACAGGGAACTAAGCGATAAATTTGTTAATTCAACCCTTCATTCGAGTCTCATCGCAAAGTTACAAACAATTTCATTTAAAACAAATATTTCTTTATAAAAATATCAGAATCCACTAAATCCTATTTCTTCATTGAACTTTTACCTTAGGTTTAATAAGTTACGAATACCCACAGAAACGCTATCTCAAAATTACATGTCATATAAAACCTTTGCAGCCTCATCTATTACAGTTGTATCAAAGCTATCTAAATAAGTATTGGTAGTTTTCATATCTGCATGTCCCAACATTTGGGAAATTTGTTCACGGGAAACATCATTTCGTTGCAACATCATCGCCATAGTATGCCGACTTACATATGTTGTTAACTTCATATCAGTTATTTGCAGTTCTTCTGCTAGCTCCGCCAAATAATCATTATATTTTTTATACCTATAACGGATATGATTATATAGTTTTTCTCCTGTATATCCACTTATAGAAACTATTGGTACAATAAAATCATCCACTGTAGGGCTACTCTCTTTAAGGCTATCTAATAAACGCTCAATTTCTTTCGTTATTTTGATCTTAATAGGTTTCACCCCTTTTTGATGTTGTATTTTATGGCGTTTGTAGACAATATACTCTCCACCATTGAACTTTACAATATTACTTCTTGTCAAATATGCCATATCAATAAATGATATTCCATAACAATAATATGACAACAGAAATAGCTTGCGGGCGTACTCTCGTTGCGACTTTTCCGATACGGTATTTTTTATTTTATTCAAATATTCTACAGGAAGATAACGCTTTTCTGTTTCTTCATCCAATTTTGCTATTTGAAAACCACCTTTACCAAAAGGATAAGTTTTTTCTGTTGCTTCCTTTTCTTGGATAGCCTTATTTAATATGCTGCGCAATGCTTTGAAATAATACTTTCTTGTATTTCCTTTGCATCCTCTTTTTTGAAGATAAATATCGAATCCATTTACAAACTTTATATCAATCTCTGAAAATACTTTCTTATCCAATTTGCTATCATAATGTTCAAGCATATTTAAAGTTGCAGCATAACAATTAGCATTGCCAATATGTCCCGTTTCACGTAAAATATTGATATGATCCTCCATATAAGCTTTTATCTTCCCCTGCTTCGATTTATTCAAGAAAGCGTCTGCAAATTGATTTAAAGTCCAATCTATGTGCTCTCTTCGAAAACTTTCTATTATTTCTTGCGCTTGCATCCTATAGCTATTCAGCAAATAATTATACTGTTTGCGTTGTTCGTTTTCTTCTTTCTGCTTTTTATCTCTCACATTCTTAAGAATACGGAAACATTCGTTTTCCTCATCCCAGTACTCATTATCCGCAAATATGTTTAAAGAAAAATACCTGCGTTGCCGTTCTTTGCATATTCTTAGTCGAACAGCATATAATCCTTGTGCATTAGCAACATCATTCCTTTTTATAAAACTTATCATGCTCAATATCTTTTATATCGTTATGAGGAGCATTTACTCCTCTATATTAGCAATACGATAGAAAAAACAGAGATTCTTATTTTTCATACGTCACAAAACGACAATAGACTGATAATCAAAGCTATACCCTTAAGGTTAAAAATATCTAATGCATTTAGATAGAAAAGTTCAAGGTTTATCCTCTAATAATACCTCGACATTTAGACAAACGAATCGATTCAGAAAACAATTTTATTCATTATCTTTGTACCCAAATTGAAATAACGTGTATATAGCTCTTTGTTTAGTGGAACACATTTGGAACACATGTAATCAAAATAAGTAAAACTCAATAAAAGATACTCTTTTGATTTACAGCTACATACACAATTAATAAAAAGTAATATAACCAATGGATTATCATAAAAATACCTCTGGGGGGCGTGTGGTCGCAAGTTCGAATCTTGTCATCCCGACGAATTGATCTTCAAGAGGTTAGAGTAAAATCTAACCTCTTTCTTTTTATTCCAGGATGAAAGCTAAAAAATATGGGACAAGCAACAAATAGAACTTATTATACCAAGCAACAATGAAAGAGAATCCGAAACATATCCATATTAGCGAATACAACTATCCATTGCCGGATGAACGTATTGCCAAATTCCCGCTACCCGTTCGCGACCAGTCGAAACTATTGGTGTATCGCCACGGTGAAGTGACCGAAGATATTTTCACTTCCTTACCGGAATATCTGCCGAAAGGAAGCCTAATGATATTCAACAATACAAAAGTCATCCAGGCGCGCCTTCACTTCCGCAAAGAAACAGGTGCACTGATTGAGGTATTCTGTCTCGAACCGATTCAGCCCAATGATTATGTACTGAACTTCCAGCAAACGGAACACGCCGCATGGCTCTGCATGATCGGCAATCTGAAGAAATGGAAGGACGGGACACTGAAACGGGAAATGACCGTCAAAGGCTTTCCTATTACTCTGACAGCAACGAGAGGAGAATGCAAAGGTACCAGCCATTGGGTAGACTTCGCATGGAATAACCCCGAAGTAACTTTCGCCGATATCCTCGAAGTGTTCGGAGAACTGCCGATTCCCCCATATCTGAACCGGGATACGGAAGAGAGCGATAAAGAAACTTATCAGACCGTTTATTCCAAAATAAAAGGCTCGGTAGCCGCTCCAACCGCCGGACTGCACTTTACTCCACGGGTTTTGGACGCTTTGCGTGAAAAAGGGGTAACATTGGAAGAACTGACCCTGCACGTAGGAGCCGGCACTTTCAAGCCCGTCAAAAGTGAAGAGATAGAAGGGCACGAAATGCACACGGAATACATATCCGTCAATCGGAGTACGCTGGAGAAGCTGGTAGCACATGAAGGAAAAGCCATTGCGGTAGGGACAACCTCTGTACGTACACTGGAAAGCCTCTATCACATAGGCGTTACTCTGCTGCACAATCCTAACGCTACGGAAGAAGATTTGCATGTAAAACAATGGCAACCTTATGAAACGGCGCTTGAAACAGCAGCAACACCCGCTGTAGATGCTTTGCAGGCAATTATAGCCTACCTCGACCGGCATCACATGGAAACGTTGCATTCCAGCACGCAAATCATCATTGCTCCGGGATACGAATATAGAATCGTAAAAGCCATGGTTACCAACTTCCACCAGCCGCAAAGCACATTGCTACTGCTTGTCTCAGCGTTTCTGCATGGAGATTGGCGCAAGATTTACGATTATGCGCTTGCCCATGATTTCCGATTTTTGAGTTACGGTGATTCGTCTTTGCTGATACCGTAACTATTCTCGGAGAATGCACCATTTTCATCGATAAAACCAACAAAAAGCTCAGAATTAATGAATAGCGACAATAACCAGGAAATGTTTCCTCTTGTTGACGAGCAGGGAAACATCATAGGTGCAGCCACCCGCGGTGAGTGTCACAACGGAAGCAAACTGCTGCACCCCGTAATTCATCTGCATGTATTCAATTCCAAAGGAGAATTATACCTCCAAAAACGTCCCGAATGGAAAGACATACAACCCGGCAAATGGGATACCTCGGTAGGCGGACACGTAGATTTAGGCGAAAGCGTAGAAATGGCGCTGAAACGGGAAGTGCGCGAGGAATTAGGGATAACCGACTTCGCACCGGAAACCGTTACCAGCTATGTTTTTGAATCTGCCCGTGAAAAGGAGCTTGTCTTTGTGCACAAAACCGTATATGACGGAGAGATACATCCCAGCGACGAACTGGATGGCGGACGCTTCTGGAGTACAGAGGAAATTAAAGAAAATATAGGGAAAGGGATATTCACTCCCAATTTCGAGCAAGAGATAGGGAGAATCATTCAACTGTAACAACATAAAAAACACAGAAACACAAAGAAACAGAGTTTAGCTATCTACTCTCTGTATCTTTGTGTTTCTGTGTTCTAAAGAACGGTACAATTATTTTGCCAAGTCTTCAATTACTTTCATAATCTGCCGACCGATTTCTTCGGCTGCTTCCGGCGTAGCCGCCTCGCTGTAAACGCGAATAATCGGTTCCGTGTTACTCTTGCGCAGATGTACCCATTTGTCGGGAAAGTCAATCTTTACACCGTCAATATCATTGATTTCTTCGTTCTTATAGATTTCTTTTACTTTGGCAAGGATGGCATCGACATCCGTATCCGGAGTCAGGTCTACACGGTTCTTAGCCATGAAATAGGCCGGATAAGTGGCACGCAATTCGCTAACTTTCTTACCTTCGTGCGCCAGGTGACTGAGGAACAAGGCAATACCTACCAAAGCATCGCGCCCGTAGTGACTGGCAGGATAAATAACTCCACCATTGCCTTCGCCACCGATAACAGCGCCTACCTCTTTCATCTTGGTAGTTACATTCACTTCGCCTACAGCAGAAGCGGAATATTCCTGACCGTACTTACGTGTTACGTCACGCAACGCACGGGTAGAACTCAGGTTGGAAACCGTATTGCCCGGAGTGTGCTTCAACACATAGTCGGCCACGGTAACCAGCGTATATTCTTCACCGTACATCTTACCGTCCTCACAAATCATGGCCAAACGGTCTACATCCGGGTCTACCACAAAAGCAACATCTGCCTTACCGCCTTTCATAAGGTTCATGATGTCGCCCAAATTCTTTTCCAAAGGTTCCGGATTGTGCTGGAAATTACCGGTAGGCTCGCAGTAGAGTTTCTCCACATGCTTCACTCCGAGCTGTTCCAACAGTTGCGGAAGGATGATACCGCCCACAGAGTTTACACAATCAATGGCTACACGGAAATCGGCTTTCCTGATAGCTTCCACATCCACCAGGTCAAGCGCCAACACACTGTCGATATGCTTTTGGTTATAAGTAAGGTCTTTGCGATAAGAGCCGAGCTTGTCCACTTCGGCAAAGTTGAACTCTTCAGCTTCGGCAATACGAAGCACTTCATTGCCCTCCTCCTTGTTCAGGAACTCTCCTTTCTCATTCAGAAGTTTCAAGGCATTCCATTGCTTGGGATTGTGAGAAGCAGTCAGGATGATACCTCCGCTGGCACCTTCCATGGTAACAGCCAGTTCGGTAGTCGGAGTAGAAGCCAGATCGATGTCCACTACATCCCAGCCCATACCCATGAGCGTGCCTACCACCACATTCTTTACCATCTCGCCCGAGATGCGTGCATCACGGCCTACTACAATTTTGTTGCTTTTTACTGTACACGTTTTGCGGATAAGCGTAGCGTATGCCGAAGTAAACTTCACAATGTCGAGCGGGTTCAACCCCTCGCCTGCACCACCGCCTATTGTTCCGCGGATTCCAGAGATAGATTTGATTAGAGTCATAGGTTAATTATTTAAATAAATGGTTAGTTATTTCCAGATTTGATATTTCCGGATGTCATAAAAATAAGGGTAGACATATTGCATAGCTGTCTGATGCCCCATCTTGGAAGGAACAATCAGTTTGACATGAGCCATGTCGCGAACATAAGTCAACGGGACAAGCCAGCCTGCCGGAACTGTCGGTGAGGAATAATAAGTCATCATATATCCCTGCAGGAATGTACCTGCAATGGACGAAGAAGTCACCGCATAGCGGAATGCATCTACGGTTTCCACCGCATTCAGGTTGGACAATGTGGTATCTTTGTCAAGAATGCTATATTCCATAAAACGCACCAGCACTTCATCGTTGTTTTTCACAGTGTCGGCTGCATTTTCAGAGCCTTTATCCACTATCTGCATGTACACTCCGCTGGCAAGCTGCACATACTCATTCTCCTCGACGTTGGTAGTAGAATCCTGCGCATAAAATTCGCTTTGAGAGATGACCTTGATGCCTTCCTTTTTGATAAAGTCATTTATACCGTCTTTTTCCTCATCAAGCATTTCCGCATAGGTCTTGCCGTCATCACACGCCTGAAAACCCAAGCCGAATGCCAGTAAGGATAAAAAGAATAAAGTAAGTTTCTTCATTTCTGTTATTTAGTAATTTCGTACAAAAATATCTGATTTACCCGAAAGTTAAAAGTTGCAAGTAGAAAGTTCGTATCTTTTAACCTTTACAACCGCTGTTTTTTTATCCTTTGGCATTAAGCAGCGGTTTGAATTTTTCCAATGCAAGTTCCAGCACTTTTTTAGCCTCTTCCAATGTACCGTAAAATTCTCCGCCGGAAGCATTTAAATGCCCGCCGCCGTTAAAGAATTCTGTAGCCAGCCGGTTGCATGGGAAACTGCCTACCGAACGCAGGGATACCTTTATCATCGGCTTTTCCGTATCTTCACGCAGGAAGCAGGAGAAAACGACATTTTTAATGCTCAACGGTATGTTTACAAACCCTTCGCTATCGCCACGGATATAATTGAAATTGCCTTGTTCCTTCTTAGTCAGCGTAATCAGGGCGGCACGATGTTCCGGATAGACTTTCATCTGCGACAGCACATGCCCCATAAGACGCAGACGGCTTTCGGAATAGGTGTTGTACACTTTCCGGTAAATCTCATCCTTGTCGATACCTTTCGAAAGCAGCTCACTGATTATAAAATAAATTTCACGGTTATTGGAGTTGTACGTAAAGCCACCCGTATCGGTCATCATACCGGTATAGATACATTCAGCTCCCTCTTTGGTGATGTCACTGAAATATCCCATGCGGCAAATCAGGCGGAA
>ERZ791625.698-NODE-698-length-20880-cov-3.861945_pt1 | contig 20880 bp, 14 predicted proteins | sample MGYA00510267_ERZ791625 | MGnify/ENA primary metagenome ERZ791625 (study PRJEB30046, sample SAMN00715229) | human gut metagenome | study: EMG produced TPA metagenomics assembly of the A metagenome-wide association study of gut microbiota in type 2...
AGAAGCCACAGGGTCAACGACAAGCGTTTGTTTGTCGGTTGCTAATCGGTTATACCCATAGGGAATAGAACCGCTGCAACGCTTTCCGTCTTTCATACGGGCATCAAACACAGCCTTGATTTTATTACTTGTGTCTTTGGCGTACCACTCGTTCATTATATTCAAAAACGGGGCAAAGTCATTATCAGAAGCATTATCGCTGTCAATACTGTTGTTTATTGCAAGAAAGCGGACATCTTTCTGTGGAAACAGAACTTCCGTATAAAAGCCGACTTGCAGATAATTTCGCCCCAATCGGCTCATATCCTTAACAATAATCGTTGCGACATTTCCTGCTTCTACTTCTTTAATCAACTCTTGAAAACTCGGACGATTGAAATTCACACCCGAAAAACCATCGTCAGTAAAATGGCGGATATTCGTAAAGCCATTTCTTCGGGCGTAATCTTCCAAGTATTGCTTTTGGTTGGTGATTGAATTTGACTCACCATTGAGGTCATCATCTCTTGATAAACGCTCATAAAGTGCTGTAATCTTTGAAGTCCTTGACATTCTCTTATCCTCCTTTCTTTATGTAATCTGATTTAGCATTACAGGGATTACTCCCTCTGCTAATAGGAGAAAATAGGGGTGCAAAGCGGAACTGTTTTTCAAGAAAATTAAAAGATTTTTTTGAAGTTCCAAAACCGATTTTGATAGCCTATTTTCAATTTAGGAACGCATTATTTATCGTCCTACTAAATTATATCCTTCGGGTGTAAGTTCTACTGCCGTAATGGTTTCTCCGAAAGTGGAAGCCCAGGCATCGAAGTGCTGCAAGTTGTTCTGAACAAGGGTGTTGTACTGCAAGTATCGCTGAATGGTGTAAAGCTCGACCATTGAATTGGAGATCGGCGTTCCTGTCGCAAACACTGTCCCACGCCCTCCGGTCAGTTCGTCCAAATACCTGCATTTCATAAAAAGGTCGCTGGATTTCATCGCTTCGGTTTGGGCGATGCCGCCTACATTCCGCATCTTAGTAAAGAGGAACAGATTCTTATAGTAGTGGCTCTCATCAATGAAAAGTCTGTCCACACCCAACTCCTCAAAGGTCACTGTATCATCCTTTTTGGATTGGTCGTTGAGCTTATCGAGCTTCTGCTTGACAGATTTCTTTGTGCGCTCCAGTTGTTTTACGGAGAAGTTATCTCCACGGTTCTTTTTCAATTCCGCAATGCCCTCCGTTACCTCATCAAGCTGCTGTTCGAGGATCGCCCGCTGCCGTTCAATGGACATCGGTATTTTCTCGAACTGCGAATGCCCGATAATGATGGCATCGTAATCGCCGGTGGCAATTCTGCCGCAGAACTTTTTGCGGTTCTTGGTTTCAAAGTCTTTCTTCGTTGCCACCAAAATGTTGGCTGAGGGATAGAGCTGTAAAAACTCCGATGCCCACTGCTCAGTGAGGTGGTTGGGTACGACAAACAGGGATTTACTGCACAATCCGAGCCGTTTGGACTCCATCGCCGCCGAAACCATCTCGAAGGTTTTCCCTGCACCCACGGCGTGTGCAAGCAGCGTATTCCCGCCGTATAGGATGTGCGCCACTGCATTTCTTTGGTGTTCCCGAAGCTCGATTTCCGGGTTCATACCACTGAAAACGATGTGGCTTCCATCGTACTCACGGGGACGCAGGCTGTTGAATTTCTCATTGTAAAGGATGCAAAGCCGTTCTCTGCGTTCAGGGTCAGACCAGACCCAATCCTGAAAACCCTGCTTGATCAGCTCCTGCTTTGCCTGTGCGATTGCCGTTTCCTTCTTGTTCAGAATGGCTTTCTTTTTGCCGTCTGCGTCCTCTACATAGTCGAAGATGCGGACATCTTTAAGGTTCAGTGTTTCCTCGATGATCTTATAGGCGTTGATGCGCCCCGTACCGTAGGTACTGTATGCCTTCACATTGCTGCGGTCATAGGACTTACCCTCAATATTCCACTCGCCGGTATAGGCAGAGAAATGAACCTTGATGTTCCACTGTGCGTACCTCGGTGTTCCCAAGAACTCAAACATAAACTGTTCGACAATTTCGGTCGGCAGCCAAGTAGCACCAAGCCGAACGGCGATCTCGCTGGCGGTCAGGTCTTTCGGCTGTACCCGTTCCAGTGCTTCCACATTTACGGTGTAATCTTCAGGGTAAAGCTCCGCCGACTTTCGGGCGAGTACCAGCTTTTCCCGGACATTGCCGGAGAGGTATTCGTCTGCCATCAGGTACTTTGCCTGCGTGGAATTGCCGTACCCGTACATCGGGTTCAGAAAGACAACGCCCTTCAAGTCCGCAAAGATTTCTTCCTCGGTCTTGCCGGTCAGCTCGCACATATAATCCATATCCACACGGGCTTTTTCGCCCATAGAAACAGCAAGTGCTTCGCTGGAGGTATCTACGGAAGTAACCGGGGTGTGTGGCTTGATGGTTCGCTTGTAGAATATATCCGCCTTTCGTTCGAGCTGCCCCTCATCGCCCAAGACCTCAAGAGCCGAGAGCAGAGAAAAGGAGCTGTCCTGCGAAAATGCGGAGATGTTGGCACGGCTGTTGATAAGTCCGTACTGCTTGGAAAAGGTATCATAAAGAGCGTTTAATCGCTCCTGCTCCGCTTTTATTTCCGAGTCGGGGTAATCCTCTGTCTGCAATTCAATCAGCGTTCTGACCGAATCACGGATGCGGATCATACCCTTTATGCGGTTCTCTGCGGTAGCCGATACCTCCACCGGAGCCATACGGCTGTTTTCTCGGAAGTAGATTTTATCGTCCAGCACCGTATAGGAGAAGTTACGGACGGTGGGATCTGCGGGAATGGAATTGTCCTCCTCTGCAAGCTCATCCTCCACCTCATATGCGGTCAGCTCACCGTGAATATTGGAAACGGCTTCGCCGAGTTGCCCGGCAAGGTCTGCCCCCTCGTAAGGGATGCAGGTGGCTTCGGGACCGAAACGCCCCGACACCATTTTCATCTCTCCGAGTATCATTTCGGGATGCTCAACAAAGTACCTGTTCATCAGGATACCGTTTTCATCCGTGCCGAGCTGTACCCAATCCGGCTCTATATCCACAATGCGGTCACGCTTTTGCAGAATAAGAATGTCCGAAACGACTTCCGTCCCGGCATTTCCCTTAAAGGTGTTGTTCGGCAAACGGATAGCGCCAAGCAGGTCAGCTCGCTGAGCAATATACTTGCGGACAGCGGAGTTTTCCTTGTCCATTGTGCCTTTGCTCGTAATGAGCGCCATTACGCCGCCCGGACGGAGCTTGTCCAAGGATTTTGCAAAGAAATAATCGTGGATGAGGAATTTATGCTTGTCGTACCGCTTGTCAGGGACTTTGAAATCCCCGAAAGGCACATTACCCACAACCGCATCAAAGAAGCTGTCGGGGAGGTTGGTTTCCTCAAAGCCCTGTGCGGCGATAGAGGACTTTTGATATAGCTGCTGTGCAATTCCGGCAGAAACCGTATCCAGCTCTACGCCGTAGATTTTGCTTCCCTTCATTTCTTCGGGTAGCATACCGATAAAATGCCCGATGCCGCAGGACGGTTCCAAGATGTTGCCCTCACGGAAGCCAAGCTGTTTCATCACCTTATACACGGCATTGATAACCGTTGGCGGCGTGTAGAAAGCGGTCAGAGTGCTTTCTCTTGCGGAAGCGTATTCCTCCGGCGTCAGGATGTTTTTCAGCATCCCAAACTCTGTCTGCCAAGAACCGGCTCGCTCATCAAAGGCTTCGGGTATACCGCCCCAGCCAACATACTTGGAAAGAATGATCTGCTCGTCCGGTGTTGCGAAGCGGTTTTCTTCCTGACACCTTTTCAGAACGGTGATTGCCGCATAGTTGCGGTGGAAGCGTTCTTTCTTGTTGACCTCCTCGACCTCGTGAGAAGCAAGGTCAAAGGTATGACGGTCTGCCATTGGGATTTCGGGATGAATGTCAAAGGACTGCACCTGGCTTTTCTTCGGATGCTCCCAAACAGGGGTAAGAGGTGCTTCCACCTGTGCAAGTTCTTCCTCGGAGAGATAAACAAGGTCGTCAAAGGACAGTGCTTGCAGTCCTTTTTCGGTCAGTTCTTCAAGGGACGCATACTGCTCACTGCGGACGACTTTGCCGTCTGCAAGAGTTTCGATGCGGAAATCCACAAGGTTGACCCTTGCCTGTATTTCGTGCTTGTCGTCCTCAGTCGTGGTGTAGGCAACGCCGACATCAGCAAGGTCGGTATAGTCCGCACCGTCCTCTTGCTGGTATTCCTCACGGCAGAAATTATCAATGATTTGCTTCGCTTTATCCAGTGCAGTGTCCGTCAGATAGGGGCTGTCAATGATCTCAAAGCCCTTGGGCGGTGGGTCAAGCTGTGTAATAAAGTCGTGGGGGATGGTGCTGCCGTCCTTGTCCTTATACAGAACAATGCTCATCGGCGCACCGTAGTAATTTTCCTCCTTGATGTCCTTCTCAAACTGATAAGGACTGGTGTACTCGATGCTTTCACCGACCTTGCCGTCCGTGCCGAGATAGTCGATCCTGCCGATAGGTTTGGACTCGATAGGTGCTTCCTTCGTGGAGGAAACCACGGTGCGAGTAATGCGTTTACCGTCCTCCAAGGCGTTGACCTCTATATCGTACCCTCTGTCGGTCAGCATTGTAAGATAGGTTTCCAAGCGGTGCTGCGGAAATCCCACCATCGGGACACGGGTGTTATGATCGGCAGCACGGGTAGTCTGCACCAAGTCAAGAGCTGTCCCTACGACTTCTGCATCATCAGCATAGGCTTCAAAAAAGTCACCCACCTGGTACAGTAAAAGGCTACTCGGATTGTCTGCTTTGCTTTTAAGATACGCCTGATAGAACTCCGGCAAAGCAGCATCCTTTGGCTGTTCTCTTTCTGCCACCTGTCTGATACGCTCCACAACGCTCTGCGGCAAGTCCTGCACATAGTAGGTGATCTCACCTTCGGGGGAGATATGAGCAATGTTCTGATAGTCCCCATTGACCTCCACGGCACGGTTCCAAACGGTCAGTCCGTTGCCGAGATAACCCATCCCGATGTCGAACTCAACCGCCTTTTCTTCGGGCTGTTTTTTAGCGACCTTCAAATGGTCATTCAGCGGGTTCTCCTGCACCTTGCTGTTGAATTCAGCTCTCGTCATTTCCTTGTTGAAAAGCGGAAACTGCGTATCATAGAGCATCACACGCTCATCATCAAAGGACAGGATTTCATACTCGTTTGCGCCGAGATAGACGGTGCTGCCGAGGTGGTACTCATATCGCTCATTTTTCGGCTCTGCCTTTTCGGAAGGTGCGGTAGACAAGATTTCTCTGTTCCTGCGTTCCTCGGCAAGCTCTGCTCGGCGTTCCTCCTGTCTTTGCAGCCACTCAGGGTACTGTGCCTTTTCCTTGGGGTTCAGGTAACGGTCGAGTTTTATCAGCTCGGCAATACGCTTCTCCACCTGACTCCATTTCAGGTCGATATGGGGTTTATCGCTTCCGATGCCTTTAGAAATACGGATACCCTTACCGTCGTGCTGCTCATCAATATCGGCTCCGACAATAGCCGGATAGACTCCGCCCCAGCCGTATTCATTTTTCATAAAGTCGGCATTTTCCTTTGCAGACAGACTCTTTTGGAACTGCTCATAGATTCGCATTTTTCCCTCAGAGATGCCGCTGCCACGGGTGAGAACAGCGTCGATGATCTCCTGAGAGATAGTAAAAGCAGAGGGCTTTCGTTCCTCTGCTCCTGCTGTCATCAAGCTCAACTGCCCGTCAATGGACGGCAGAGGCTTCATCGTGTCCTGCAACTCTCCAAGCAGCCGCATCGCTTCAAAGTGCTGGACGATCACGCCCCAATCATAGGAACTCTGTGCCGTGCGGGAGAGATAACTGCCCTCCCAAAGCTGCAACACATTCTGATAGGTCTTGTAGCCCACACGCCGTCCATCTCTCAGAATGACCTCGGTGTAGTCGTTGTTGAAAATGCGCTTGATATAAGAAATACGGGCGTTCTCATCAGCGGTAGCTTCAAAGAATGCCCGTATCTCGTCTTTGCTTGCTTTCAGGTGCGGCGTGGTGCCGAGGATTTCACGAACGGTGTCGTCGCCGCCAAAGAACGGCAGGCTTTTATCCTCGTGGCTTCCGTCGTAGTAGTCTAAGCGGAGATTACCTCCGCCATCACGATCTCCTGAACCCGGCTCCGGATACTGTTCATCTTCCGAACCCAGCTCATCATATCCGTCGCTTTCAGACTCTCCGTCACGCCCTCCGACGCTGCCATCTGCTCCGTCAGCATCTGTTCCATCTCGTTCGCTCTGCGCTCCGTGTCGTTCAGATGCTCGTTCAGGGCGCAGCTCGTCAGCAGGTTGTAGTAGCGTACCTTGTGATGCTCCTTCAGGAACTTCTTCCGCATCCGGGCATACCTGCCCATCGACAGCTCCGGCTGCTCCGGCATTGTCAGATCGGGGAGCAGATAATCCCCCTGCCTCGTGTAAGTGATCTCGTTCATCATCAGGACTCCTTTCGGTTTTTTCTTTGCCTACATTGTAATCGGCTTTGGTTTTCTCTGCAATTATGCGATTTTGACGGTCGAGGGCAAGAATGGTGCGGGAAATCTCCGCAAGTCCCATCTCCGCAATATCGCTGGTGGCATAACCGAGGGCGTTCAGCGTGGCAGGTGTCGTAAAATTCACCACATCCCGAAGGTCATCGGGCTCAAAGTATTCTCCGGCTTCAATGCCCAGGCGGGTCATCGTCATATAGGCGACGCTGTTTCTCACCGCCGTTTTGAAAATGTGGGTGATTTCTTCTTCGGATACGCCGTCCAGGAAGCTGTCTTTCACGCTGTAAAGAAGGTCGGGGAGATAGTCGGGGATGTTGTCCTCTACGGCGTTTCTTGCCGCCGACTCGATGGCAACGGCAAGGGTTTCCTTATCGTCCAGTTCACCAAAGGTGCTTTCCAGCGTGTCGATCACTTCTGCCGTGTATTCGTCCCGCATTTGCCAAATGGGAACTCTGCGGGAAAAGCGGCTTGGATGCGTGTCGGAAATATCGAAGTAGTGGACAAGCCGCTGGCGGCGTTGGTCGGCATCCTCAAAAACGGCAATGCCGTGTGCTCCACGGTTGACCCATCGCCCGAACTTTTGGTTCCAGTCGTCGATCTGAAGGACTGCGGTGGCGTCCGGTCGCTGTGCGTGAACCAAAAGCTGCTCATCAAAGCGCAGGCGGTAGTTGTAGCAGGCAGAGCGGAGAAATGCTTCCCAGCTTGCGGGGCTTGCAACGACCGTTTTACAGGTTCGGTTATACAGCTCCGAGATGAAGTCGTATTTTCGTGCCATCGGCGGACACCTCCTTATCGTTCATAGTCTTTGGGCTTGATGGCTTTGCCGTTCTCATCATAGCTCTTGGGTTTGGCGGCAATGGAGTCCCACCGGATCATAGAACCGGCGAGCATTGCCTGCTCCTGCGCCTTGCTGACACCCAGCTTTTCATTGAACTTGTCTTTGATTGCTTCGTTCTCCGCACGGTTCCCATCGTTAAAACTTGTGGCGGTATAGCCCTTTTGCCAGCGGTCGATTTGAATGACTTCGCCGGTAGACGGGAGTATGGAATAGCACATCGGAGGCAAGGGCGGCTCCATAGGAGCGTAGGTACAGCCGCCTTGCTCCATACGCTCGGCAAACTCGCAAATGTGAAAGAGATTGCGTCCGACCTCTGTGTGATAGTTGTCAATATAGCGGCAGGGATAGCTTTCCGTCTTACCGTCACGGTCGGTCACAATGATGCGCTCTCCGTCCGGAATACGGAACAGCTCTTTATAGTGGCTGTCAATAAAGCGAATATCCCGGTTGGCTTCTTCGATGTGCTTGTCCAGCCATTCCTTTACATAGCAGAGGCAGTAGAAGTTATAGTCGCCCCTCGTTGGATTACAGCGAAGCACGAACGCATATTTCCCGGTATCTGCTCGGAAGCCGAACTCAGTGGTATAAGCACCCTGCATTTCGCTTTCCTTGTTCTCACGCCCATAACGCACCATCTGAGAACGGCTTTGAAGCAGTCCGTACTCCTCGGAGCGCAGGGCGTTGATTACATCGTCCAAGTCCCGCTTGAACGCATCGCTTTTCCATTGCGGTCGGGTATCAAACCAAGTGGTATAAAACTGATCGCCGCTTGAGCCGAAGTCCCCACGCAGATAACCGATGTTGCCTGTCTGCCCTTGAAGCTGCGAGCTTTGAGCGTAGGTGTATTTGCGTTCGGGAACGGTCAGCGGTCGCAGTGTGAAATCTGTCATTATCTTGCGCCCCTTTCTTGCGGTGTTCGTTGTTTCGGGATGTCAAAGCCGTAAATGGCGGCGATCTCATCCCCAAGTCGCCGGGTCAGCCGGGTAATATCGGCTCGTGTGGCTTTGCCGTGATAGATTTTATCTCTCAGGTTCTCCATCTGTGTTTCGGAAACGCCGTCTTTGAACACACGGTAGAGATAGTGATTTGTGCCATCGTGATGAATAGCATCGGCACGAAGATCGCCGTACTTATCTACATACCATTCGGTATAGTCGGTGTCGGCATACAGGCAATCTCGGATGTTGCCGGATGGGATGTCCTTGTAACCCATCACTCTGCCGTTCCATCTGCCGATGTCGCCAATGACAATGATCGGCTGGGAAAGCTGAACATTCAGGTTGACTCGCTCATCGGAGAGGTAGTCGTAATTGGTTTCCTCCATCCACTCATAGAGTGCCTGCTCATCATTCGGGTCGTCGTCCAGCTCGTTGGCTTCAAGGAACTCCTTGTAGTCCTCTCGCCAGTCGTCCACATCAAGGTTTTGGTTGCTCCAAATGATGTGGCGGTCATTCGGTCGTGTCGCTTGGCTCATCTGTTCCACCTCCCAAGTATGAAAAAAGGCGGTTCTTTGCAACCTGCTCCTGAAGCTCTGTGATGACCGTCATATCCGGCACGGTCACATCGGGGATTTTCAGAATCGTCGGCAAGGTCAGCGCCTTCAAATCCTTTTCGGTTTTGCAGTCTGCGTCAAAGAGCTTTGCCAGCACCTTCATTTTCTGCTGCAAGCCCTGCTCGGCTGCGGTTTTCTTTGTTGCCATAGAAATCTGCCTCCTTATCGCTCGTGGTCTTTTCCTTGAATTGTGCGGCTAAAAGCAGCCGCTTTTTCTTTTGCCCAATCAGGCATACGCTCCGGCTTTACTTCACCCAGCACATCCATACGCTCATACCGGGTTGTTTCGCCGTCATAAAGGTTCCGGCAAAACACTGCACTGCCACGGCTGTTTGCCGAAGCACCGAAGCCACCGGTCACATAATAGAGTTGCCGGTCAGCTCGTTGGTACTCCGGCTTGAGGATTGCCGGGTTGATGGCGATGATTTTGCCGTTGATATCGTTCTTGTAGTGGTCAGGAATACAATCCGCCTCGGTGATAACCGTCACGGGAATATCCATCTTTTCAACCTCTGCCCGAAACCTCTCGGCGTCTTGCTTGATGCGCTCTGCAAAGAACAGTGTCGCATCAATATAGTCGTCGCCAACAGCACACTCGGTAAACCTTTCAAATATGTCGTTGCGCTCTCCATAGCAGCAGAGGAAGCGTTCTCCGCTGGCACTCTGCTCATTCTCGGCAAAGATGATTTCACGGGAGCCGATATTCACGGCGCAGAGGACGGTGTAATCACCGACCTTTCTCTTTTCATTTTCCATAGCCGTTACCTCAGAGAATGCCGATGATGATAACCATACTGTCATCGTCATGGTTTGCACTGCGGGAATATTCAGGGAAAAGTGACTGCACACGCTGCCTTGCCCTGCGGATGGTTTCAAAGCACGGCAGTCCGTAGACTTTGTAGTTGAATGCAAGGTCATTGAGAGGCAGTTCGCCGGCTCTGAGATAAGTCGCATAGCGGTTGTAGTAGTGCATAATCAGGATCATATCGTCGAACCTTGCTCTCGGACAGTCCTTCAAGATAGAAAGCACACGGCTTTCCACCGTTTTCTGTTGATTCATTGAATCCCTCCTTCGGGTAGTAGAAAAGGGGCGGAGTTTTTGCTCCGCCCCTTGAATAATCAGCTCACTTCTTGTTTTTCGATCTAATCTGCAAGAAGAAAAAGCCGCCGATGATAAAGGCTACCAGTACGACAGCCACGATGGTTTTAGGTTCCATTAGTTACGATCCTCCTTTTTCTTTTTCTTGAATCCGATAACGCCGCACACAGCGATGCCCACTGCGGACAGTCCTGCAAGGGCATAGAGCAGCGGCAGATTGGTGGTATCGCCGGTCTTAGGCGTATCACGCAGAACATTGTGCATCTCCACAATGGTTGTGGAGCCGAGCTTGACCGTTGCCTTCTTGTCGGCAGGCAGGACATACATCGAAGAAGCCGAGTTGCTTACCTCAGAAATGGTGTAGTCCCCGATACGAAGCCCGCCAATGAAGATCTCACCCTTGTCGTTGGTTTCAAGGATAATGTCATAGCCATTTGCTCCGGTAATTCGGAAAGCGAAGCCCTTGACCTTGCCGTCAGAGGAGGTCTTGACGATTTTCAGGTTGCCTCGCATAGCTTCATTGATGAAGCCGACACCTGCCTTGTTCTCCACCTCGTAGGTCTTGCCGTTGGTGTCGATCATCACTTCATACACGCCGGTATCGAGGACAAAACCCTCCGGGGCTTTGGTTTCCTTGACGAAGTAGCGACCGTAGAACAAGTCGTTCATACTGTATTCGCCCTTTTCCTTTTCGGCCAGTGTGCCGAGCAGCTCATCGCCATCGTCCAGCTTGCCGTTTGCGTTACTGTCCTTATAGACCTCAAAGGTCGCTCCGGTCAGCTTATTGTCAGGATATTCGGAATCCACCTTGGTCAGATGGATGTTTCCACGGACATATTTGTTGACGATCTTGATCTCCACAATCTGTCCGTCTGCACCAATCGTCACGGGATAGATGGTATCGTCCAGCACAAAGCCGGCGGGCTGTTCGATTTCACGGACATACCAAGTGCCGTAAGGGATGCTCTCAAAAGAAAAACCACCATCTTCAGCAGAAGTGGTAATCATCAGAGCGTTTTCCTTTGTAAACTCGCCGTCATCCGTGCGGAACAATCCGATCAGCGCACCGCCGAGGGAATCGCCGTTTTCATCGACCTTCTTACCGGAAACAGAACCGTAGATCAGCTTGTTTTCAACAGCATTCCCATCATTGACAGCGATTTTCACCACCGCTGTATCCTGACCGGCATACCCAAAGGTAACGGGATACTTGGTATCGGACAGCATATAGTGGCTGTCGGTAGCAAGTTCCTGCACATAGTAGCTTCCAAAAGGAAGGTCAGTCTTGATTTTCGCCGTTCCGTCCTCATTCAGAGAGATGATCTCAACAAGACCATTTGCGGGAATGGAAGTGCCGCTGGCAGATACGATTTCCTCGGCGGTGAACAGTCCAAAGGAGATGTTTTTCATTTCACCGTTTGTACCGATGCAGAAGTGCTCATTCTGCTCAATGGACTTTACAAGGCTGATCTCCACCTTTTGACGCTCGTTCTGGAAAGAGGTTGCCGTTTCGGTCACAGCAACATTCTGATCGGCATAGATAAGCTCAACGCAGTGAGCTTCCGGGTTGAGTACCATCCCGTGGGGTGCTGTGATCTCACGCACCTCGTATTTGCCAAGGTAGAGTTCACGGCTCACGGCTGTGCCGTTTTCATCGGTAGTAACCGTGTCCACGACCTCACCCTTCTGATTTCGGACAGTGCCGTCTGGCGTAGTAATGTCCTCTGCGGCGACGATCTCATAGACCGCACCGGGAAGGCCACGCTTTTCATACTGCGGCTGATAGATGGTGGGCAGTTCGTTTCCGCTTTCATCTACGCCGCCGATGACGGAAACGCCGAAGAACACCTCGCCGGTTTTTTCCACGGTGATGGTGCCTTTCTGTGCCATGTTGGGCTTATCCACTTTTACTACCGTAACCCCGCTTTCTTCTGTGGAATTGTCCTCCGTGACATCGAAGTACACGGGCGTTTCGTCGAGGACATAGCCGTAGGGAGCCTGTACCTCGACAACAGAGTACCCCTTTCCAAAGGGCAGCTTTTCCGGCGTAACAAGAGAACCTTCTGCATTGGTGTAGAACACATCAATGGTGGTGGGCGTCGGGTAGGTGAAGGTCATTGTTACGGGGTTGCCGTCCGGGTCATAAATCTTAAATCCCGCACCGGCGTAAGGAATGGTCTTTCCGGTTTCTGCGTCCTGCTTCACGATCTTGATGAAGCTGTTAAAAGGTGCATTGTTGATAAGGTAGCGATAAGTCGCCCCATTTTGAGAGATGAACACATCAAAGTCGGGCATCAGCTCGCTGCCTTCCCAGCCGGACACCTGATGGACGATGTAGATGCCGTAAGGCATATCCTTGGTCTGGGCAAAGCCGTTTTCATCACAGGTGAGATAATCACGCTCGGTGTCCTCGGCAACCTCGTAGCTGCCTGCGGATTTCAGGTACACGGCAAACTCAGCTCCGCTTTCGGGTGTTTCAATCTGCGTTTCGCCGTTATCGGTGTGCTTGATGATGGCGATATTGCCCTTTGTGACCTGTTCGGTCACATCATTTACCGTCTGATTATGCTCCACGGTATAAAGCTGCGGCTCTGCACCGACCTTATGAACGGTGGTATCAAGCAGATAGCCCTCGGAGGGTGTGATCTCTCGCACCGTCCAGTCGTTATCGCAGATATACTCCTTGGTAACGAACTGCCCGTTTTTGTCGGTGGTGTAGGTATCCACAAGGGTTTCGCCCTTATAGATGCCGTAAACAGCACCGGCAAGAGAAGCATCACCCTGCGCCGTGCCGGTTTCGACATCGCTCTTAGTAACGGTCACGGAAAACTTCTTCAAAATATTGAGGAAGCTGCGGCTCGTGACCTCGTTCCAGTTGATAGGCGCAGACTGCGCTTCGGGAACAACATAGCGAACAGCAGTATCCACTTCCTCCACGGTATAAGGGGTGGAACCGGAGATAAGGACATCTTCAAAGGTCGCCACGCCGTTTTCATCAGTCACAGCATATTCGTCTACGGCAATGCCGGAGAGCGAAGTGCCATAGAGGTGGAAGGACACGCCCCCGTTGAGATTATCCTCCGAGGACTTCACGATCTGCAAATCTCCTCGCTTGAGTTTGTTGTTGAAGTTTACGGTAGAAACCTGACCGGAAACCACCGTCACACGGCGGGACTCCTGCGGCTCATACTTGTCGTAGTCCATTTCGGTCACGGTGTAAACGCCGGGCATTAGGTTGTCGATCTGAATCTCGCCCTTGGCGTTGGTCTTGACGGTCTGATTGACGCCGTTGCCGGTGACGGTAAAAGTGAGGTTGTCCACCTTTCCGTCCTCCGAGGTCTTGACGATCTTGGCAGAGCCGTAGGACACCTTCAGATTGAGGAACGCCTGCACGGGGTCATTAACCTTTTGAGCGTAGCTGACAACATCCTGAATACCGCCTCCGGGAGCATATCTTCCATCCGTCCAAGTAATGATACCTCGGCGGGCTGAACCGGTCTTATTTGCAGTAATTCTTACGCTGTCAGAGGGTGCGGTAGCCGCCGTAATGACGAGCTTATTTCCGTTGACGCTGAAAGAAATGCCATCCTCATTCGCCGAAAAGCTATAATCGGGAAGGACATTGTTGCTGTCGGTCAGGGTTGCGGTGTAGTTCGTGCCGTTCCAAGCAAGCTCGACACTCTGCGCCTTGGCGGGAGTTTTCGCCATAAAGCTGGGAATGGCAGAGTGACGCTGTACGCTTGCCTCCATGCTGTTGTAGCAGCTGATGAACTGGCTATACAGAGGGTGTGCTGTGCTGACAACGCTTTTAACGGCATCATAACTGCCGGGACTGATATGATTGAAGTCCTCATCACGCTCACCGACTACGGTTTCCCAAATCAACACCTGCGTCGCCATCGCCTGTGCCAGCGTTGCGGCATCGCCGGCGTTCTGAGAGCGCCAGGAACCACTGATCGGTCCCGTGTAGCCGTACTGCATAATGCGACCGATGAACAGCTTCATATCATAGGGGGAAATGGTGCTGTTGATGTCTGAGGGCAGGTTGTCCCAAAAGGTTTCGTCCTTACTGGTATAAGTGTCGCCGGTATCCTGCTGCCCTCCCGGCTCAATGCAGTAGCAGATATTGCCGTCATACGAATGGAGCGCCCGAATGATGGTATAGTTGGAGGCGCCAAGGAACCAGCCGTTCATAAACCGGAGTTCAGGGTGTCCCCAAGTACCGCTGTAGTCGAGATTTGCATCGCCGCTTCTCGGAAAAGAAATGAGATAGACTTCCGCTTGCTCTCCCGCGGCAAAGGCAGTAGTCGTGCCAAGTCCGATGAATGCGGACAGGCATATCACGAGAGAAAGCAGTCCTGCAATTCCTCGCTTGAAAAGATGTGTTTTCATTGTGTATTTTACCTCCTTGAAAACGAAAAACGCACCGTGCTTTAACGATGCGTTTCAGTGTGATTTGATTTTGTTGTTATGCGTAGCCGATATACACCGCAAAGGAGTCGGTTCCGGTCTGCTCATACCAAATCCAAACATCCGTGATGTCGGAGTCTTTGGCGTAGCGGTTCAGGTACCCCTCGATGTCCCTCTCGGTGTATTGGCAATTTGTGCCTGCGGCGATGGGATTGTCCCAGCAGTATATCGCTTCGTTGTTCAGCGTAAGACCGACACTCTCGGCATAGCTCTTGGCGAAGCCGATCCAGTAGCTGATGTCAAATGCCGGCTCTGTGGGTTCCTGCTTGGGCGGTTCCGTGGGTTGTGGTCGATCTGCCGATTTTGGTTCTTCCGTTTCCGGAGATGTGGACTGTTCTTTTTCGGACGGTGCAGAGGCTTCCGGCTGGTGCTCGGACTCGTCGGGCATCTTGGACAGTTCGCTTGCTTGTGGGGGCGTTATGCCGCTATCAGGCTGTGCCGATACCGGTTTTGTTTGAATCCTGCTTTCCGATACGCTTACCGTTGCTTCTGTTTTATTGTCACCGCCTTTCGGCTCTGTGCTTCGGGGTTGTTCAACCTCCGTTTTCTCTGTTGCCTGCGCCGTTTCCACTTGGCTGGGAGCTTCGTTACTTCCCGAAGAAGAAACCGGGGCGGGCTGTTCTGCAATATGCGAGGTGTTGCTGCACCCCGAAGTCAGGCACAAAAGGACAATGAGAAAAAGAACTGCGATTTTGGATTTCATTCGCTTCACTCCCTTCGACCACATTCTACCCGATGAAAGCCGTTCCGACAAAGATGCGTTTTGAAGCGCAACTTTCCATCCTATCGCCGGTGGGCGCAATTCCAAACTGTGAGATCTCCGAGCCTATCTTAGATAGACTTATTTAGAGAGATAGAGATAAAGTCAGGAGATAGCTTATTTATTCTCGGATAGTCTGGAAGTTCTCAGGGGATGGAGTGTGAGGAAGGGGAAAGCAGAAAATATACTCCGTGTACCTATCTGCTGTCACGCTCTGCCCGTTGGCGCAGGAACCGGCTATAATGCTCCAACGCTTTGACCACATACTCCTCCGTTTGGCTCACGGGGATATTCTTCGGGATCAGACTTCGCACCTTGTCCCCACGCAGGACGATCTTCTCGCGCTGGTTTGGTTTTTCTTCGCTCATAATGGCAGATACTACTTCCGGCGTGAGTTTGCCTTCCGTGAAGAACTTCCGCATACGGATGGTCTGATCGTGGGAGGGTGTGCATTGGTTCAGGTCGATTTCATCAACCACCGCCCGCTGGCTGTCCTCGTCCAAATAGGAAAGCTCCACCGCAGGGCGCATCTTGATTTTGCCCTCGTCCACAAGGTCAAGAAGCTCCGGCACAAGGTTTGTCAGGCGGATAAACCGGCGAACTTGGTCTTTACTTTCACCGACTTGCTCTCCAAGTTCTGTATCGGAACGACCTTGTGGAAAATTAGTCGCCAGTGGCGACGCATTTTCTTTGCTCGGTCTGCCAGCTTGTCGCTTCATAGCCTCAAGCCTCATTTTATAAGCAAACGCCTTTTCTGAGGGAAGTATCTGCGACCGTTGGTAGTTGCTTTCCACCATAAGGACGGTGGCGGCGTCACGGTCAAGGTCTACGACTTCGCAACGGAGTGCTTCAAACCCGGCAAGCTCACAAGCTCGTTTTCGCCTGTGACCGGAAATCAGCTCATATCTGCCGTCCTCTTTCTGACGGACGGTAGCCGGAGTAATGACTCCTTGCTCCTTGACGCTCTCCACAAGCTGTATCATATCCTCGTCGTCCCGTACCTTAAATGGGTGGTCGGGAAAATCGTCGATCAGCTCAAGGGGAATATCTCGGATTTTACTGAGCTTAGCATCATCCCGTTCCTCTTGCGTAGAGAACAGCTCATCGAGTGTGTTCGTGGGAAGCGTGAAGTCGCTCTTTCTGCCTGCCATCGGCTAACACCTCCTTCGTAAAATCCGTGTAAGCCTTAGACACGGTGCTGCTCGGCTCATAGGCATATATGCTTTTCCCTTTAGATGAAACCTCGGCGGCTTTTACGGCAATGGGAATGGTCGTCCGGTATATCCTGATCCGACAACCGAAGTTCTCTCGCAGTGCTTCTACCGTACTTTTGGCAAGATTGGTTCTACCGTCTACAAGCGTGAGCAGAATACCGTCGATTGTCAGGTTCCGATTGGTGTGCTTCTTCACCTTGGCAATCGTCGATAAAAGCTGCGTCATACCTTTTGCGGGGAGATACTGTGCCTGCACGGGAATAATTACGCTGTCTGCCGCAGTCAGAGCATTGAGCGTTATCATACCGAGGGACGGCATACAATCTATCAGTACATAGTCGTATCTGTCCTTCACTTGGCTGAGATAGTTTTGCATCACGCTCTCTCTGCTCATTGCAGTCACAAGGCTCATCTCCAACGCTGAAAGGTCAAGGTTTGACGGAACAAGGTCAACCTTTTCTTCGTGGCCGAGAATGCCGGAGAACGGGTCTTGCTGTTCTTCCCGCATTACCGCTGATAGCTTATTGGAAAGGGTCTGCTGCAAGCTGTCCGTGTCCTGCCAACCGAGGCAGGTAGTAAGGTCGCCCTGCGGGTCAGCATCCACGAGAAGAACCTTTTTGCCCTGCATAGCCATTCCAATGCCGAGGTTTACTGCCGTGGTGGTTTTCCCCACGCCGCCTTTTTGGTTGCATATCGCTATGGTTTTACAGTTTGGCATTTCGCTTTTCCTCCTTCTTGTTAGATTTGGATCGCTTGATCCACCAAAACACAGGAAGCGGAGTCCTGTGCTTTGGTGGTCGCATTTAACTCGATCTCATCCCCCAAATGCGTAAAAGGAAATCAACAGGCGTTCGGCTGCTGACCGAACTCATAGGAATCTCACCTCTGCCGGGTACTCCGCCAGCCCCATAGGGAAGTATCATTGTCCCTGAATCGTTTCATCGCCTTATCCGTAGCAAGCGGATATTTCAGAATGGTTCGGAATCGCTACCAACCTTGCTTTCCGTGATAACCCTTGTGGGCAGGAAGTTCGTGGCGCACCTTCATCCGGCTGGGGCTTTCGCCCCCGATCAGGAATGTACCTGTTGAATGTGTATTCGGTTTTCAAGGTTCACGAGGGCGATTGTTTTGTCCCTCACTTGGTAGGCAACGAAAACGGGCAAAAATTAACCCCCCTCCAAAAAAAATTTCGATTTTTTTGAAAAACGCAGATTTGCGAGTCCGCACTTGATTCTGAGATAATAAAAAAGCACCCTTGACGGGTGCGGAATGCCTATAAGGAATGTCGATAGGTTGTCTGTCTCTCTGGAACAAATTCCAAAGTATCAAATTGATACTTTGGAATGCGCTACTTGATACTTTGGGGCACAATTTTGCCTGCGTAGCCAATGGGCTGATGGCTAAAACAAAAAAGGACGAGCCTCCCGATATGGATAGCTCGTCCTTACCTCATTTTGATTGTAGGTTGTCTAAGTATTTCCAGCGTCGATAGTTTTGCAGACTGCTGATGTGCCACTCGCTCTTTCGGGGTATCGTCCTGAATGCGTTTGAACAGAAAAAATCAATCAGGTATATCTTGGGGATCATATTCATCGCCCTGATGGAAAAACACTTCACCTTGCCTTTGTTGCACCAGCGGTTAATTATCGGAATAGCATATCCCGTGATCTCACTGACCTTTTTAACTTCAAGAACATCTGGGTATTCTTTGAGGAGGAACCGATAATACTCATGCAAATCTTCGCCGTCGATTTTAATTTCCGACGAATAATGTTGCCGAACCGTTCTTCCGCTTTCTTTGTACCATCCCTCCGGTACAGCGTAGAACTCGGGATGGTTCTCCCGATCTTCTATGAAAGCCATCAGATCTTCTTTCCTGATTTTGTAGCACCGGGTTTTCTTCCCCGAATAAATGCACGGCAGCTTTCCGCTTTTCAGATAATAGAGCGCTGTTCGTTTGCTGCAATGGCAAAGCAAGCGCACCTGTTCCTTAGCAAGAATATCCGGCACTTTCGACCAATCAATGTCATTGATTTTCATAACATACACCTCTGTCATTTGTTCGGTGGAAGACACCTGTGTATGCTATGCTGTTCTAACATCGTTCTAACATTTCTAACGCGAATTCTAACAAAACTGCCAAAATCGGCTCATTTTTGGCTTTCATTCGAACCCCTTGAAAAATCAAGCTTTTTCAAGGGTGAATGCCAAAATACCTTGATACAGCTATGGTTTTGGGCGGACAAAACAGCCTGAAAGCGATACGAAAAAACCACAAAAGTCATAATGGTTGAAAAGACTCGAAATCGTTTGATCCGCAAGGGTCCGTGGGTTCGAATCCCACTGTCTCCGCCATAATGTGGAGACAAAAAAGATGTGTCAAACCGATAGCCGGAGTGGCGGCATCGGAATGATCTTACCGTTCCTTCTTCCCGACACCGCTCTCGAAACAACGGTGTAATCAACGTCCATATGTCCCAAGGCATCCCGGTGTATTTCATTACCTGCCTCCAAATCCGATCTTTACAATCTGCATCTTCATCATTCCGTCACCGACTTTTGCAAGAAGCCGGAAAAAGCCGCTGACAGAAGGGCCTCTCAGGTCGCTGTACCCCAACATATAGCCCCGGCTGGTGACCTGCAAGCGGCTGTCCCACGCGCCGATCTCTTTGGGAGCGTCGGAAACCGCGAAATACGCACCCACATCCTTGATTTTCGCGCTTTTGAGCCATGTCTTGGCGATCATCTTCACCGCCGTACGGTTGGCAGCATCAAAGACTAGCATGCTGCCGGGGAAGGCATCTGCCATTGCCTGTACCAGCGCCTTGACCTGCTCGGTCAAAAAATAATAGAACACGCCGGAGGCAAAGAATACCGCACCGTTTGAAGCGTCGATTTGAGAAAACCATGCCGTATCGTTCAAATCGCATGGGATATTTTCCTCACGCCCCCCGGCGGGCAAAAGCTCGTCACGCACGGCGATCACATCGGGAAAGTCCAGATTGTAAATGTTACAGCTGCCGTTGTCGCAGCTGCGGCCGGTCGCATCCAGCCCGCAGCCGAGGTTCACAACGGCCGCATTCGGGTGCGCGCGCAGATAGTCCCGCACCTCAAAGGCCAGATCGTTCTGGCGCATGGCGACCTCCAGAAAACCGAAGCGCTGCATCAGGCTCCGGGACTTTTTCTCCAGCGCAGAAAAATCATAGTCGATCTCCCCGAACAGGCGGACGGCCGTCTCGTCCCGGTAGAGATTCGGGTACAGCTCCGTGCACATTTTCCGCGCATAGAGCGGGATGATTAGGGTCTCCTGTACGGTATTTTTCTCAATTTTGTAGTTCATAGATTGCCCTCACTTCATGATCCTCAGCGCTGCCGAACGCAAAATGCATCTACCGATTCCGGCGGTATCCGGCCTCGTCGCGGTATTCGGGATGGTCCTTCAGATATGGGTCCCGGCTGCCGCAGATGGTATAGTCGCATTTACAGCCGTTTGCGCAGGTCGTCGTCCGCACCAGCTTCGCGCCGATCAGCTCCATGGCCGCATAATCCACGTTGCACAGGGCGGGCATGATATCCGTCAGCCCGTTGCGGATGGCAAATTCCGCCGCAGGGCAGGCCGTAAATTCATAATAGATCGGCTTGTTCTTTTCGTAAGGAGCCACCGTCATTTCATAATCGTGCCACTTGTCACAGCCCGCTTTTGCCCGTAGAAACGCCATGTGCATCAGTTTTTTCCAGAACGGCTTATTACAGTTCACGAATTTCAGTTTGCGGAAGGATGGCAGGATCAGATTTTCCTCAATTTCCTCGATCTCACGGAAGGATGTAACCGGTTTGCAGACTACATAGTAGCTCATGATAGCGATGCAGTCATAGGTGCCGCCGCTGCCGTTGTGGAAGTTCTTCTTCCCGCCGAGGTCGGTGCGCCAGTCGGAGAGAAAATCAACATATTGCCGCTGGACCCGCTCCCAGACCGCCTCGCGCTCCGCCTCCGGATAGTGCTGCGCGATCCGTGCGCGAATTTCTTTTTTGCAGGGACCGGAGTACAGCACATGGCAGCTCCGCTCAAATTGCAGCTCGTTGTCCTTCATCGCCCGACCCCCTTCAGATAGCCGCTCTTTGACCGCTCCTCCGTGTCGTCCGACTCATCGTAGGCATCATAGGGCGCGGAAGGGTCGTGCACTCTCTTTTTGAACGGTGAGCAGAGCTTGTCCTTATGCGCAAAGGCAAAGGTGAAGTTGTCCGTCCAGCCGGTGTGGCCGGTGAGGAACATCGGGTGCAGCTTCCGCGCTTCGAGCTTTGCCTCCAGCTCTGCCAGCGAACGCACCGCCAGCCGGTTATCCTCCGCCAACGCGGAGATGAAGCTGTAGCCGCC
>ERZ791625.699-NODE-699-length-20876-cov-3.565151_pt1 | contig 20876 bp, 15 predicted proteins | sample MGYA00510267_ERZ791625 | MGnify/ENA primary metagenome ERZ791625 (study PRJEB30046, sample SAMN00715229) | human gut metagenome | study: EMG produced TPA metagenomics assembly of the A metagenome-wide association study of gut microbiota in type 2...
CGTCATATTCATCATGAATCTCGCCTACGATTTCTTCGATAATATCCTCCATTGTGACAATTCCCCAGAAGCAGCCATATTCATCAATCAAGATTGAAATATGTTCTTTCTTTTCAAGCATTTGTTCCCAAACTGTGGAAACAGAACTATTTTCCGGACAAGAAAGGATAGGACGGGCCACATCTTTCAGGCACATATCGAACCTGTCCTCTGCTAACTTTTCGAGTACAGTTTGTCGCAATACGTATCCTGTGATATAATCTTCACTATCATTGTAAACAGGAATACGAGAGTAAAACTTATACTTTCCATCCTGATAGAATTCCTTCAGAGACATACTCTCGGGAGCTGTTGCCACCACAGTACGGGGAGTCATAATGGATTGTGACTTTACTTTATCCAGTTTAATGAGGTTCTGTATCATCTTGTTCTCTTTCATCTGGAAAACACCTTCTTCCACTCCGATGGAAATCATGGCCGAAACTTCCTCGCGGCTTACGGATAATTCCTGTTTGCCGGAAGAAAAAAGGCGGGTAATCAGTTCGGACAGCCACACTAAGGGGTAACAGATGATAATAAGGAAATTAATGATACGGGCTGATGGAAGTGCCAGTGTGCGCCAGTAGCAGGCGCCTATCGTTTTAGGAATGATCTCTGAGAGAACGAGAATTAAGATAGTCAGTATGGCAGAAATTACACCGAAGTAAGCTTCTCCGAATATCTTTACTGCTTCGGCACCTACACCTGCCGCACCCACGGTGTGAGCAATGGTGTTCAAGGATAATATGGCAGCAATAGGCCGGTCGATATCTTGTTTGAACTTCTTTAATAAAATAGCGCTTTTCCCATGTGTTTTCTCTTTAGTGGAGATGTACGACATTGGAGTAGATAATAAAACAGCTTCCAGAATGGAGCATAAAAATGATAAAGCTAATGCAAGGGTTAAGTATAATAAAACAAGTCCCATATATAAATTAATTAATTAGACATAGCGGAACGAATATAAGATTCGCCCGGATAAAATATAAAAATACGGTAATGGAAGGACTTGTGCTAAAGCCGGTATATACAGAGTAGGGAACGTTCGGGTGAATATACGCTCCTGAGATTGTGCGGTTGGCTGCCGTCACTATATTGATATAAATTAGTGTTCTCGGTAGAGAAAGTATAAGTAGTCATAATCTCTGCACAGAGCTTACGCGCACGGTTTAAAGAAAGTGTACGTGAGATAACAGCTTCATCGTTAAACTCTTCAGGCGAATGATGCTCATTTTGTTCGATGCAAAGAAAGGGAGGTTCGTTTTCGGAAAAGGAATTATAATCTTCTGGTTGCAGAGCAAAAAGCACTACGACCAGATACATCATTATTTTAAATATAAAATGCTTTGTTTCCATTTCTTCGGCACAAAGATAGATAAATGCTGACTTTGCTCATATATAGGTGCTCTCTTTTTTGTTTTTTTATTATAATGAGGAGTTATAAAAGCTCTCACCACTGCAACTTTTCGCCCTATTCATGCGTCTAATAGGTGCAAATAACTTAAATAAATAGAGAAAGATTATGTTAGTAACAACAACCCCAACTATCGAGGGTGGACGTATCACCCGCTATTATGGTATCGTTTCAGGTGAGACGATTATCGGTGCCAATGTATTCCGTGACTTTTTTGCCAGTATTCGTGATGTAGTGGGCGGACGTAGTGGTTCTTATGAAGAAGTACTGCGCGAAGCGAAAGATATTGCCCTGCGTGAGATGCAGGAACATGCCAGAGCACTCGGAGCCAATGCGGTGATTGGTGTGGATTTGGATTATGAAACAGTGGGTGGAAGTGGCAGTATGTTGATGGTAACTGCTTGCGGTACGGCTGTGACAGTAGAATAATGAATATAGAGGGAGAGCCGGAAAGCCCTTCCTCTGCATATCAATGTTTGGGAGAATAATCACTGATGATTACTTTTCCCTTTTTTTGTTCCAGTAAGTCGGGCGAATGAAAGATGATGCTGGTGCGGTAATTTTTCTTTTATTCCTTTGTTTATTTCATTTCAAATCAATACTTTTAGCCTTTCTATCAACCTTTTAATACGAATAACACTATGGACAGTTTGCTTTTCTGGCTGATTCCGGCCGCTTCCGTTTTAGCTCTCTGCTTTGCTTACTATTTCCATAAGCAAATGATGAAAGAGAGTGAGGGTACTCCGCAAATGATAAAGATTGCCGCTGCCGTGCGCAAAGGCGCGATGTCTTATCTGAAACAACAGTATAAGATAGTTGGCTGGGTATTTCTGGGACTTGTGATCCTTTTCGCTATTATGGCTTATGGTTTCGATGTACAGAATCGTTGGGTACCGATTGCCTTCCTGACGGGCGGTTTCTTCTCCGGACTTTCCGGATTCCTCGGTATGAAGACGGCAACGTATGCTTCGGCACGTACGGCAAATGCTGCCCGTAGTTCACTGAATGCAGGATTGCGCGTCGCTTTCCGTAGTGGTGCGGTAATGGGATTGGTGGTAGTAGGCTTGGGCTTGCTCGACATTTCTTTCTGGTATCTGTTATTGAATGCGGTTATACCGGAAGATGTTTTGACTCCGACTCATAAACTCTGCATTATCACTACCACCATGCTTACTTTCGGAATGGGTGCTTCCACACAAGCGCTCTTTGCCCGTGTAGGTGGAGGTATTTATACGAAAGCTGCCGATGTAGGCGCCGACCTGGTTGGTAAGGTTGAGGCCGGTATTCCCGAAGATGACCCACGTAACCCTGCAACGATTGCCGATAATGTAGGTGATAACGTAGGTGATGTGGCTGGTATGGGTGCCGACCTCTATGAAAGCTATTGTGGTTCCATCTTGGCAACTGCCGCCTTGGGCGCTGCCGCCTTTATTCATACGGGAGATACGGCCATGCAGTTCAAAGCCGTTATTGCTCCGATGTTGATTGCTGCCGTAGGTATCCTTCTTTCTATTATCGGTATATTCGCAGTGCGTACCAAAGAAAATGCGAAAATGAAAGACCTGCTTGCTTCGTTAGCTTTCGGTACAAACCTGAGTTCCGTACTGATTGTAGTGGCTACTTTCTTTATTCTTTGGCTATTGAAACTTGATAACTGGATGTGGATATCTTGTGCCGTTATAGTCGGTCTGGTAGTTGGCATCATTATCGGACGTTCTACGGAATATTATACTTCTCAATCTTACCGTCCTACCCAGAAGTTGAGTGAAAGCGGAAAGACTGGCCCGGCGACGGTGATTATCTCCGGTATCGGTTTGGGGATGCTGTCTACCGCGATTCCAGTGGTTGCTGTGGTAATAGGTATCATCGCTTCCTATCTGTTTGCATCAGGATTTGATTTCAATAATGTAGGTATGGGACTTTACGGCATCGGTATTGCTGCTGTAGGTATGCTTTCCACTTTGGGTATCACTCTTGCTACGGATGCTTACGGCCCTATTGCTGATAATGCCGGTGGTAATGCTGAAATGTCCGGTCTGGGTGCGGAAGTACGTAAACGTACGGATGCTCTCGATTCTTTGGGAAATACTACTGCCGCTACCGGAAAAGGTTTTGCCATTGGTTCGGCTGCACTTACGGGACTTGCCCTGCTTGCTTCTTATATTGAAGAAATCCGTATCGGACTGACTCGTTTGGGAACCACTGATTTAACGCTTCCTCATGGGGATGCCGTGGCGCTTCAGGATGCCACTTTCTTCGACTTCATGCATCATTATGATGTGACATTGATGAACCCGAAGGTTCTTTCGGGTATGTTTCTGGGTAGTATGATGGCATTCCTTTTTTGTGGATTGACAATGAACGCTGTTGGCCGTGCTGCCGCTCACATGGTGGATGAAGTACGCCGCCAGTTCCGTGAAATCCCCGGAATACTAACAGGAAAAGCCGAACCCGATTACGCCCGTTGCGTGGCCATCTCGACAAAAGGGGCGCAGCATGAGATGGTGACCCCTTCCCTGTTAGCCATCATCGCACCGATCCTCACCGGTCTGATATTCGGAGTGACAGGAGTGGTCGGACTGCTGATCGGCGGCCTGAGCACCGGGTTCGTACTGGCGATCTTCATGGCCAATTCGGGAGGCGCCTGGGACAACGCCAAGAAACATATCGAAGAAGGAAACCACGGCGGCAAGGGCAGCGAAGCCCATAAGGCGACAGTCGTAGGCGATACGGTCGGCGACCCGTTCAAAGACACCTCCGGTCCCAGCCTCAACATCCTGATCAAGCTGATGAGCATGGTAGCGATCGTCATGGCAGGATTGACAGTAGCCTGGAGTTTGTTCTGATCGGGTGATAGGTGATAGGTGAAAAGGCCTTTTTGTAAAACTTTTCTGAGTTTGAATTAAAAAACGTCACCTTAAAGGCGGCGTTTTTTAATTCATTTTTCCTAAACTTTTACAGAAACGGGGGTTTACCTATCACCTATCACCATAAATCACTGATAATCAATAATAGCATTTCTTAATACACCTTTTTTATTTATCCCACGCGATGAAATGTTTGAATCTTCATTTACGCCCTCATTCGAAAGGACAGACACCCCAAAAAGGCTACCGTAAAGCTATGCTTTATGAAGGCTAAAGCTATGGGTTACGCAACCTAATGCATAGCTTTAGAGAAGCTGGTGCATTGCCGAACGGGATGCGCCGGGACAAATCGTTTCCTACTCATCTATTTTTAACTACCGGATGAAAGCATTCATGGAGAATTGCATGTATCTTTGCAGCCGGTATAACATAAAAACAATCTGTATGTCAATCTCACGCTTCAATGCAGTGGAGAAAGCATCCAACCGAAAGGCAGTGGAAGCCATTACTCCCAATCAGAAAGTATCCGAATATTATGGTGAGAACGTCTTCAACCGGAAGGCAATGCAAAAGTATCTCTCCAAGGAAACCTACAAAGCCCTGACCCATGCCATCGACAACGGAACCCCTATCGACCGCGAAATAGCCAATCATGTGGCTGCCGGCATGCGCATGTGGGCACTGGAAAAAGGAGTCACACATTACACACACTGGTTCCAGCCTCTTACCGACGGGACAGCCGAAAAGCACGACGCATTCGTCGAACATGACGGCGGCGGTGGCATGATCGAAGAATTCAGCGGCAAGCTGCTCGCACAACAGGAGCCGGACGCATCCAGCTTCCCCAACGGCGGATTGCGCAACACGTTCGAAGCCCGCGGCTATTCGGCCTGGGACCCCTCCTCACCTGCGTTTATCGTAGACGACACCTTGTGTATCCCGACCGTATTCATCGCCTATACCGGTGAAGCGCTGGACTACAAGACCCCGCTGATCCGCTCCATCGAAGCCTTGAACAAGGCAGCCAAAGATGTCTGCCATTATTTCAACGAAGACGTCAATAAAGTCATCACCTATTTAGGTTGGGAACAGGAGTATTTCCTGGTAGACGAAGACCTCTATTCCGCCCGTCCCGACCTGTCGCTGACGGAACGTACTCTCTTAGGACACGAAAGCGCGAAGAACCAGCAATTGGACGACCACTATTTCGGAGCCATTCCCTCCCGTGTACAGGAGTTTATGAAAGACCTGGAAACTGAATGCTACAAGTTGGGCATCCCGGTCAAGACACGCCATAACGAGGTTGCCCCGAACCAGTTCGAGCTAGCGCCTATTTACGAGGAATGCAACCTCGCCAACGACCATAACCAGTTGTTGATGTCAGTGATGAAACGTGTTTCCCGCCGCCACAACTTCCGCGTGCTGCTCCACGAAAAGCCTTTTATGGGCGTGAACGGTTCGGGCAAGCACTGCAACTGGTCGATGGGAACCGATACGGGTATCAACCTCTTCTCTCCGGGAAAGGACCGGGAAGACAACCTGCGTTTCATCACATTCGTGGTCAACTCGCTGATGGCCGTTTATAAATACAACGCCTTGCTGAAAGCCAGTATCGCTTCGGCTACCAACGCGCACCGCCTGGGCGCCAACGAAGCGCCTCCCGCCATCATCTCATCCTTCTTAGGAACACAGATCACCGAAATTCTGGATAAGTTCGAGAACTGTTCCATCGAAGACGCTATCGAGGTGGACGACAAGAAACGCCTGCATCTCGGCTTCGGACAGATCCCCGAACTGCTGTTAGACAATACGGACCGTAACCGCACCTCTCCTTTTGCTTTCACCGGAAACCGTTTCGAATTCCGTGCATTGGGATCGTCGGCCAACTGCGGTTCAGCGATGTTGGCACTGAACTCTGCCGTAGCCTACCAGCTCCACCAGTTCAAACAGGATGTCGAAGCCTTGCGTGCCGAAGGAAAGAGCAAAGAGGCCGCCATCTTCGAAGTGCTGAAAGCCTATATCAAGGAATCCAAACCGATCCGTTTCGACGGGAACGGCTACGGCGACGAATGGAAGGAAGAAGCTGCCCGCCGCGGCCTGGATTGCGAAAACAGCGTTCCGTTACAATACGATGCTTACCTGAAACCGGAAGTTATCCGGATGTTCAAGGAAACGGGTGTACTGAGCGAAAAGGAATTGGAAGCCCGCAACGAAGTGAAATGGGAAATCTATATCAAAAAGGTACAGATCGAAGCTCGTGTCCTTGGCGACCTATCGCTCAACCATATCATCCCGGTTGCCGTCCGCTACCAGTCATTGCTATTGGACAACATCGCCAAGCTGAAAGAGACTTTCGGCGGATATCCGGAATATGACGATATGTCGGAAGAGCCCCGACGCCTGGTTCGCAAGATTGCCGGACATATCTGTTCCGTCACTCGCATGGTGGACGAAATGGTGGAAGCCCGCAAAAAAGCAAACCGTATCACGGATTTGCGTACCAAAGCGATCGCTTACCATGATACCGTCGCTCCCTATCTGGACGAAATCCGTAGCCACATCGACGACCTGGAGCTGATGGTCGATAACCAGATGTGGCCGTTGCCGAAATATAGGGAACTGTTGTTCATTCGTTAATTTACATTAATCATTTAATTATTATATAAGTATGAATAGTTCGTATCTACGAATTATTCATACCTTTGTTTTTATAATCACTTAAATCTACGTGAATATGAAAACAAAAGCATTCCTTCCCGCTATCGTTTTCCTTCTGGCAAGCCTTGCAAGTTGTAATTCCTCCGTTCCGAAATCGTTGGTAACTGACGACGGCAGTGTCAGGATAATCGAAAACCCGGACGGCCCGCTTTACATCTGCGACCTGAAAGCGGCAGGCGATACGATTGATATCCCACTTAGCGAACTGGTCGAAGATTGCCGGATCGTGCGTTTTGAAACCTCCGACGAGGCCCTGTTCAAGGCCTGGTGGATCGAGGTGAGCGATAACTACATTTGCGTACGGCAGCAATCCAACGTGGTCAAGCTATACGACAAGGACGGAAAATTCCTCTGCAACATAGGTGCAATGGGAAACGGACCGGGCGAGTATCCGGTGACTATCTACGACGTGAGTATCGACGAACGAGGCGGCCATATATTCCTCTCTCTCTTTTATGGGAAGAAAATCATGATGTACGGCCTTGACGGGAAATGGATAAAAGATATCAATCTTCCCGGACAAATCAACAAACCGAAAATCGAGGTCAATGCCGACGGTACGCTCTCGGTCGTACACATGCCTTTTGAAGAAGGGACGCCGATCGCTTTCCGGATGGACACGGACGGGAACATCCTATCACAGATACCGGCACTCGACTATATGTTGGCAGGAAATTTCGACAATGAGATATTTTCCTACCGGAATACCGGGACATTCGACTTCTTTTATACCGGCATCGACACGACTTTCACATACGATACGGAAGCAAACAAGCTGATCCCCCGTTTCACGATGAACTTCCCCGGTTTTGCTCAAAAACCTATCCATATCTACACGGAACTGCCCAATCATATCCTCATCCACTACTACACTTGGGATAAAGGCCGGTTCACACCCGGAGGAGACATACTGGTAGATAAGATGAAAATGTCATCTTCCCAATATCACCTGGTCAACGACTTCTACGGGAATCTCCCGATTCCCAATCCGAACAACCACTTCAACAAGGGCAGATTCATTTTCAATGTCGAACCGGCTGCACTTCAGGATATGATCGAAGCCCATCTCTCCTCCGGCAAATGTCCTCCCGAAGCGAAAGCCCAACTGAAAGAATTGGCTGCTACGCTCCATGAGAACGACAATAACCTGATGTTTGTGGGAAAGCTGAAGAGGTAAAAAGAAGTCTGTTGATTAACGGCAAACTTTTATCCGGGAAGTCCGAGTAATACCGTTCTCATTATAGGCATCTATCGTAAAGTAATAAGCAACCCCTTTATTCAGACTTCCGATTTCCAATGTATTTTCTCCCATCACCTGGAAATTATTATACAACTTGTCTCCGGCTATTCCGTAGCGGACAATATACCCCTGAGCATCCGGAACAGCCTCCCAACAAAGACGCGCCTTGCACGGATCGGCCTCATCCCTTTCCACCGTGAAATCATTTACGGCACGCGGAGTACTCCCCTGACCTTTTCCAAAAATTCTCAAATCGCGTACGGAAAAATTTTCCGACACCATATACTCCTTGTTTTGCAACTTGATATACCGGGCTTTGAACGGTTCTTCAAATTCGATATAATCATGAGGAGTGTCTGTTTTCTTTGTACCATAGTCCACCACCAAAGACCAATCTTCGCCATTTACCGAAGCGTAAATCAGATAGCTCTGGTAAACTCCGGAGACAGCACCTTTTTGATTAGCCCCGTATTCATCGAAATTCACCTGAATAGCATGGATAGACGAAAGCCGTTGCAAATCTACTTGTGCCCACTCCATGTCACGGTTCGATTGGGCGACCCAAGCTGTACGGGCGTCCTCATCCACTATATTTTCTGCCGGATAACCTTCCAGCGAAGAAGATACGCTCACTTTTTTTCCATACGAAAGCAACATCCACCCGGGTTGATATTCACCGGCGATCTGTTCCTTTCCTCCGGGCAGGAACATCGGGTAATCTCCTAAATAGGTGTTCGTAAACAAATAGCCGTCTTTATCAAAGCCGGACGGATAGAAAGAGACCCTGCGTTCAAACATATGCCGGACGGAAATTGAATTGGTCGCGGCTTTCCAATAGTTCTCACTACCGGCCGTAAAGATACAACCATGTCCCGCCCCTCCGATAAAACCGGTCGGTTTATAAGAAACCGGACTGTTCTCCATATAGGTAAAAGGCCCGGCGGGAGAAGTACCGTACAGAAAAATCAGTATATCATCGTACCTCCCCATGTCCCTTATTCATTTGAGGCGGACAGCCATGATCCTTGGACAATCTATTGGATTCATTTCTGTGGTAAGCTAACCGAATCATTCCTTTCTCCCAACCCCGCTCCTCAAGAAATATTAGCAGACGAACATGTACGGCAACTCGTCCGCATCCGTCTATTCGAAGAGATATACAGTAGTTTTGCCAGAGGTTACATAAAAGAATATCTGGCTTATTCATCCATGTGCTTATATACGTTTCTCTCAACTTTCATTTTTCAGGAACAGTTCCGCCATATCGATCTTCCGACCCACAAAGAAAATTCATTCTCGATGCGAGTTATCTATTACTTACAAGAACACGTGGAAACCAATCTGACCTTAAAAGATTTAGCGGAATATTTCAAATATTCGGAATCTCACTTTTCCACCTTATTCCAGAAAGAAACGGGTACTTCCCCCATCAATTACTTTACACGCCTAAAAATACAGAAAGCCTGTCAGTATATCGAACTTACGGATATGAAACTGAACGAAATTGCGATGCGGCTCGGATTCGAGGAGCAGGCCTATTTCTCCCGTGTCTTTACCAAAGTTATGGGAATATCTCCTTCCTCTTATCGGAAAAAAGAAGCCGATAACAGATAAATAAAAAGAAAGCCGGAGAAGGAACATTCCCTCCGGCTTACCACGTGATTTGAAATAAATCTATTGGAAATTAAGAATCGAAAAATGCAGCACACATCCGCTATTCCCGACCAAATCAATGATAACCTCATTGCGGTTCTCCAACCTGATTTTCTTGGCATCGACGACATCCTTTTTCTCCTCGGAAGCCTGGTAATAGAGTGTGGCGGTATAGCCCTTTCTGTTTTTCAGAAAATCAATGGGTAAGGAGATTTGTTTTTTGTCTCCGGCATTCAACATGCTTACATACCAATCGGAACCCGAACGGCGGGCGACCACAGCATATTTTCCCATTTCTCCCTCCAGGAAGCGAGTTTCGTCCCATACGGTCGGAATAGAATTATAGAAACGGGTTGCAGCATCTGTTTTGATCACAGACTCGGCAGAGCCTGCACCACCGGCGCGTCTCGGTGATTTTTCGGGACGGTCATACCAATAGACAAACTGCCAGGGACTGTAAATAGCGACTAATTTAGCTAACTGGGCAGCACGTCCGCCCATCTTTTCCGTGACTCTTTCCGCAAAATAACAATTGGTATAGTCACCCGCTCCGCAGATCATGCGATTATATAATGTATAGATGGCCTGGTCCAGCGACGGACTTTCTTCGTCGCCACGGATACCTTCCTGAGTCAGTAAATTCGGATACGTGCGCGAATAGCCTGTCGAACGATACTCATCGTGGATATCAACCATCAATCCATATTTGGCGGCTTTGCGTACTGCCTGATGCAACCATGCCGTAGCGTATTGGTCGCCCACATTCACAAAACCATATTTTACACCTTTGATCCCCCATTTCTTATATAAAGGCAGAATTTCATCCAGTTGCTGATGCAGTGCCTTTTTATTCACATAAACCAGTATTCCAACTCCTTTTGAATTGGCATATTCTATTACTTTAGGCAAATCAAGCGGTCCTTTCGAACGGGCCGGATCAACCGTAACGGTGGTCGCATCCGATTTCACATCTTCTTCCGCCCCATACCAACCGGCATCAAACAGCACATAGGCTATATTGTTTTCTGCGGCAAAATCAATACTAGCCATACTGCCAGCCGTTGTCAATGTAACTTCACGAATTACCTGTCCGGGCTTGATCCAGCTAGTGTTCGCAATCTGATTAGGTTCGTTCAAGTTAAGAACGAAGTAATTATTTTCGACCAATTTTCCCGGAAGGGCTGACAAGCGGAAAAGCCGCTTGCTCACCAACACGCATGGACGGAGTTTTCTTAATAACAAGACACGCACCACCGCCCGGAGCCAACTTCAATGTCAGTTTATCATTGTTTGTCAGTTGCCGAGTCGTAACTTTCAAGCTTTCCCGGTTTGTCAGATAGTGGGCATCGTCGCCGTCTTCGATGACTTCAACAGTATATTTTCCTTTTTCCAAGAAAGAAAGAGGCAGATCTATCGTCCTTCCGGACTCATTCGTGGCCGCACCGACTAAGTAGGCATCCTCCGTTTCACGCATCATCACGATATACTCCCCGATTTCACCGGCCAGGGTACGGCTCTCTTTCCACGGCATCTTCTGGGCAGACAGGAAGTTCAACAAAGCCGGGTACTTCCGGTAGTATTCTGGAATATCCGGCAAAATAGTCACGCCAGAAAAAGCAATCAACGTACGGGCAGCTTCCGAAACCAGTGTGGAAGGAACCGGCTGACTCTCGTCCACACGTGTCGTATGCCCTTGGCGAAGGTCAAACATTCCGTTGTTCATATCGATCGGACCGGCAACCATATTGACGAAAACGGTCGTCACAAATGTTTTAGGCTCGAACACATGATGTCCGTCCAACTGGGCATGGCAATATTCGCGTGTCACAGCGTTCGGCCAAGTACGCATTTGTCCGTATGGATGAACCGGACCGTCATGGAAATCGACCAACAAGTGATTTTGAGCACAAAGCTCCGTGATCTTTTTCGTCCACCGGTTCTTTTCTTCTTGTGTTCCGCTCATAAAACCGTATTTAACCCCGGCTGCTCCCCAATCCCCATACTGTTTCAAGGTCTTTTCTATCGGATATTTCCGACCTCCGACATCATTCAGATAAAGCCAGATTCCGACACCTTTCTCTTTTCCATATTTCAACAGCCGTTGCACATCCTGCGCTTTTTCTCCTTTAACCGGATCGGAATCCGATTCGAATTCCGGTCCATACCAATTGGCATCCAACACCAGGTATTTGAAACCCTGCTCGGCAGCGAAATCGACCATTCGTACCCAGGAAGGATAAGACATCCCGTATGTAAATCCATCCCACACAGCTCCGTTGATACGCCAGTCCCAGACAGCCAACCCCGGTTTCACCCACGAAAAATCATAACGAGAGTCGGGATCCGGATTCAGCAACTCCAACAAATGGGAATCGGTCAACACGCCAGGTGTCGTCCCATACAAAACGACACGCCAGGCTGATGTATATCCCGGCGACAGACTGGTCGGCTTGGAAGCGACCGAAAAGAGCGATTCCCCCCCCTTAGATTGTAAAACAAGAGGTGCTCCTGTTTCCAGGCAGGCTTCATGGATTGCCATATAATGTTTATCACCCGCCTTCACGGTCATCACCGGCAAACGGGTTCCATCTGTTTCCGTCAACTTTTCGGGTCCTATATTATGATTTTCGCCATTATAGAACCATGCCGTATAATCTCCTGCAAAGTTATAGGCCGTCAATTCGGACTGCACATTTACACACGGTCCTTTTCCATCCGGTATTTTATAACAGAATGCAAAGCCGTCATTATATCCACGGACAACCAACTGCATCCGCTCCGGTTGTCCGGCCGGATTCACCAAATCGATCACCAATTCATTAAAATGATCTTCAACCACAGCCCGTTTACCCCAAAGCGGTTTCCATTCATCCCGTACTTTCCGGTCGGATACTTTCTCTATTTTCCAACCGGAAGAAGGAACCGTCTCCTGTGATTCCAATTTGAAACCCAGCGGAGATTCTTTGATCAATATTTCTCTATTAGCTGCAAAAGTGTAGGTCAGCAAACCGTCGTTATGTCGCTGAATAGCCATCTTCAACTTTTTGTCGGGAGAGAAAACCTGATAAAGTTTGGGAAGATATTGGGCCCAAACGCTGTCCCCCTCCAGCCAAACGAATAGCAGCAAAACTAATGTCACAAATCTTGCATTCATAATATGTTTTTCTAGGTATTAATATTAGATCCACTCCATTAAACGATTATACTTTCATGGTCCTTGAATTGTAAATCATAATCTCTCGGACAAATATAAGAACAAAAAGAAGGTTTCCATCGCAGAGACCTTCTTTTTCTTAAACAAATGTGTCTAACCTAAATATGTTATAGTGTTATTGGTGTGCCGTTATAGAAGTCCAAGATTTTGGTGCGGAAAATGAAGTCATACTTGGCCTGAGCCTGTTCGGACAAGCTCTGGGCATACTTCGTTTTGGCTTCGCTGTATTCAAAAACCGTACTCTTACCGGCGGCATAACGGTCTTCGGCATAAGAGAAAGCCTCCTTGCTAGCGAGGACAGATTTGTCGGATGCGGTATATTTCTCCTGGGCAGCAGTCGCATTGTAGTAGGCTTGCTGGATTTCTTTATACAACACCTTCTTCGTATTCTCCATCATCAACTCCCGGTTCCGGATATTGATACGGGCGGAGCGGACACTGTTACGAACCTGAAAGCGGTTGAACAGCGGGATACTCAAGCTGAACCCGATCGTCTTACGCCCGTTATTCTTCAACTGGTCGCTGAAAGGAAGATTCGTATATTCGCCATCACCGGAATAATGGTAATAGCCGTTGCTGTAGCTGGCGCCGAAATTCAGTTTCGGATAATAACCTGCCCGAGCCACTTTCAGCATTTTCTTCTGGCTTTCCAAGAGAAATTCCTGCTCCTTGATCTGCGGCTTGAAAGCGACAGCATGATCATAGACATTGTCCGGAGGAAGGATGCTGCCCATATACTGTTCAACCGCATCTTCTATTTCAGGGACTACGATATCGAAATTTTCACCGTCGCGTTCCAGTTCGAGGCTTTGCGTCAAGTCGAGCAATGCCAGTTTCACATTGTTACGCGCTTCGGTCAGCGAGACTTCGTCCTTCGCTAGCTGCGCTTTCATATCGTATAACTGGGAAAGGGGAACCTTCCCGTTCTTTACCAATGCTTCGGTTTTCACGACCTGCTCATTGCTCAGCGCAACCTGCAACTCGGCAATCTTTTGGACTTCCTTATTATACAAAACCTGCAAATAGTAGGAAGCAACATTAATCGACAAGTCTTCCTTCGCCTTATTCAACGTTTCGACAGCCGCTTTCAAGTCCAGCTTGCGGGCAGCGATATCGTTGGGAATACGCAAGCCGTCGAATATCGGCATGCTCAAAGAGACAGATGCCGAAGTATTAGCCGAGTTCTGATCCACAATCACACCTGATTTGGAAGGAGAACGTCCAAAGTCGAAGTTCTGTCCGACATTGGCATTCAGATCGGGCAACCAACTGAACTTACTGGTATGCAATTCTACTCTCCGGCTTTCCTGATCCTGCTCTTTTTGCTTCAGATCGATGTTATGCTCAATTGCATAACGGATGCATTCTTCCAAAGACCATCGTTTGGAGAGTTCCTGCCCCCAAGCAAAAGTACCGGAAAGAAACAAAGTCGTAGCTATTATTAATTGGCTTCTCATCATTTTATCGTTTACAATTATTTCTTATTCGGATCGACAATCGCCCCGCGTACCTTTTCGTTTTCGGCAAGACCTTCCTTAATCTCGATCTTGATACCATCGGACAAACCTACCTTAACGGCACGCTTTTCAAACTTCTGTTCCGGCTTTTCCGCTTTTACTACCTGTACGAAAGTAGAATCACCGCTAAACTCGACACAGCTTTCGGGTACGGACAATACATTCTCCGCACGCTTCAACACAATCTCGGCGTTGGCACTGTAGCCGGCACGGATAAAGGCATCGCCTGGCATATGCACGGCTGCCTTCACCTCAAACAGCACAGCCCCGTTCTCTTCCACACCTTTAGGAGCCACATACTCCAGTTCAGCATCGAACGTGCGGCTTTCCATAGCGCCAACCGTCAATTTGATCGGCATCCCTTCATGGATACGGCCGACTTCCGTCTCGTCTACTTTCCCCCTAAAGATCATATTGCTCATATCGGCAACAGTAGCGATCGTCGTACCGTCGTTGAAAGTATTCGATTGGATCACCGAGTTACCGACCTTGATAGGCACATCCAAGATCATACCGGTGATAGTAGAACGAACCTGTGTCGTACTGGAAGCGGCAGACCGTTTAGAGATACCTTCACGGATAATCTCAAGAGCATCCTGAGCGTTCTCTGCCTCTTCCTGCGCCTTTTTATAGTTGGCAAGAGATGTTTCGTAATCTTCTTTGGAGATAACCCCCTGTTTATGCAACTCTTTATCCCGCTTGAAGGTAGCACTGATCTGTTCGAGGTTGATCTTCGCCACCCGTACACGCGATTCGGCACTATTCAACTGAACCATTTCAGGAATAACCTTGATACGAGCAATGATCTCCCCTTCTTTCACCATCTGTCCAGCTTCTTTCAGCAATTCGGAGATGATACCCGACATTTGCGGTTTGATAAGGACTTCATCACGAGGTTCGACCTTTCCGGTCGCCACGGTCTTCGTCTCAATCGTGTCACGTGCAGGGGTAACCAACTCATAGAGGGTAATGACAGGTTGCGCTTTCTTCCACAAGAAATAGAAAGTGCCGACAACAGCAACTCCCACAAATACCAAAAAGATGATCCGCAGGACTTTTTTTACGATACGATTCTTCATAACTATACTTTTTTATTAATTGACAATGGAAATATTTATGATTTATACGTAGACACAAATTTATAAATCATAAATCTGAAATCCAATTCACTCTTCCCTGATAGCATCTATCGCCTTGATCTGCATGGCACGCCAGGCCGGGATCAATCCGGCAAGGAGACCGCTGAACAACAGAATTACGGTAGCTGCCACCGCTGTCCCGATATGGATTTCGGGATTGGAAAAAAACGTGTCGTTAGACACATCTCCGTCGCTTGCCATCGCATTGTTCACCACATCGAGCAGGAATACCCCCACGCTAAGCCCGATCAACCCGGCAAGGGATGTCAACAGCAGGCTCTCACTCATGATCTGCGATATAATATCGAAAGGCTTCGCACCGATCGCACGGCGCACTCCGATCTCGCGTGTCCGCTCCCGAACTGTCACCATCATAATATTACTAACCCCAATAATACCAGCCAGCAGAGTTCCGATACCGACAAGCCAAACCAGAATATTAATACCGGTGAACAACATATCGAATGTTTCGAACTGTTTGGCTATCGTAAAGCTGCTGATAGCATGTTCGTCCGTCGGGGAAATTTCGTTCTGCGAACGCAGGACTGTCTTTATGTCTTCCACCATCTTATCACAGGAATAACCGTCGTCGGCCGTCGCACAGAGGAACCAGAACTTGTCTCCCTGGTTGGAAGCCTGCTGGAGCGTCTTAAACGGGATCATTACGCTTTCCTCCGTACGCCCGCCAATCTGGGCACGGGGCTTCGGCTTGATCACACCGACTACCTGGTAATAGATGCCATTCACCCGTATGTACTGTCCGATCGGATCTTCATCCGGGGCAAAAAGGACTTCGCGCACGATATTACCGATCAGGCACACCTTACGCTTTTCGATCATGTCGATTTCATTTAACAAGCGTCCCGCCAAGATATGCTGCGTTTCGATATTGAAATATTCAGAATAGACGCCACGCACGTTATATGTACCAGCTTTCTGTCCTCTCACTACATTATTCTGTCCGCCCCATTGCATAATCATCGGCGAAAGATAGCGCACTCCTTTCACACGCTGGCGGATCGTCTCCAAGTCGCGGTTGCGCATCTGCCAGTAACGCCCTTTCTTATACCCTTTGTAGGGTTCGCCGGTCCGTTCGGAAAAGAAGAATGCGGAGTTCGTCGAAAAACCGTCGACGTTCTTCAACACGCCATTCTTAAAACCGTTGCCGGAACCCAACAGGATCACCAGCATCAGGATGCCCCAGAACACACCGAAGCCGGTCAGCAGGCTACGGGTTTTATTACGGGTGATCGTCACCCATATTTCCACCCAGCGATCTATATCAAATATGAACATAATCTTTCTATTTTCAATTACCAATTATTCATTGCGCATGGCCTCGATCGCCGTGATCTTGACCGCCTTGCGGGCAGGGAAATAGCCTGCCAACACACCTGCTCCGATGATCAAGGCCGTAGCAGACAACGCCACACTGAGGTTCACCGTCGGGTTCAGGAAGATACTCATGTCATCCTGTGAAACATTCTTTCCGGCATTCATCATCTCCATGACCGAATTGATTCCTTCCGTCAACCCGATTCCTAAGATCATCCCCAAATAACCGAACACCGCCGTGATCAGGATCGATTCGACAATGATCAGTTTCAGGATGGAGAACGGAGTCGCCCCTATCGCCTTCCGGATGCCGAACTCCCTCGTCCGCTCACGTACCGTTATCAGCATGATGTTGCTCACGCCTACGATCCCGGCAGTCAGTGTCCCGATGCCGATCACCCAGATAAAGAGGGCGATACCGTTCATCATCCCATTCAGCATCATGAAGTTTTCGAGCGTGCTCCACATACCGATCGCCCGCCGGTCTTCGGGGTCGAACTTATGCCGCGCTCCCATCTGCTGGCGGAAACGTTTCTCGAAAGCGTCAAATTCTTCCTGCGTGGAAATACCTTTCACCGTAAAGATGATCTCATCCAGTCCGTAGCCGGCGTTATACAAGGTCTGCGCCGTACTGAAAGGGATATAGGCCGGCGCGTTGTTGTCGTTGTCCTCCGCCTTATAGACACCGATAACCTGGTATGCGACACTTCCGGCATTCACATATTTGCCCAACGGGTCCTCGCCTTTGAAAAGTACTTCTTTCATGCGGGGACTCAAGACAATCACCTTCCTTTTTTCCTTTACATCTATATCATTGATAAAACGGCCGTTTCCTACCGTCATTTCGATATTGTCAATCACCGCCTTCGAAGGGTGCACTCCGTTCAGGGAATAGGCATTATATTCGTCTCCGTAGGAAAGCGTATCGCTCCGGCTGATACTCGCCGTGATCAAATCCACTTCGGGATTTTCGCGAGGGATGGCAATCAGATCTTCATCTTTGTATTCGATCCTCCGGTTCATCTGCATTCCCTTGTACGGCTTGCTCGTGTAGCGCGGCCATGTCTCCACCCGATTCAGGCTAAAGTTGCGAAAGTTCGACATGATCCCGTTCTTCATCCCGTTTCCTGCCCCCAAGAGGACAATCAACATGAAAATCCCCCATGCTACGGAAAAGCCGGTCAGGAAGGTACGGAGTTTATTCTTTTGGATCGTACTCCATATTTCTCGGAAATTATCAAAGTCAAACATGTCCCAATCCTTTTTCTATTGTTTCTATCAGACCGTCTTTCACGCGGATAATGCGGTCGGTTGCCTCGGCCACGGAAGGTTCGTGCGTCACGATCACCATCGTCAGCCCTTCGAGGTTTACTTTCCGGAGCAGCTCCATCACCTCGACCGTCGTCTTGCTGTCCAACGCTCCGGTCGGCTCATCCGCCAGGATCACCTGCGGCTTGGCAATCAGGGCGCGGGCAATGGCAACACGCTGTTTCTGCCCGCCGGACATTTCGTTCGGCATATGTTCCGCCCAGTCTTTCAGCCCGACCATATCTAAATATTCCAACGCCATAGCATTCCGTTTCTTCCGGCTTATACCCTGGTAATACAGGGGCAAGGCAACATTTTCCATCGCATTTTTGAATGAAATCAGATTAAAGGACTGGAAGATGAAACCGATCATCCGGTTACGCAGTTCCGCCGCGCGGGTTTCGCTCAGATTGCGGATCAACTGCCCGTTCAGGGTGTAAGTGCCCGTATCGTATGTATCCAGTATTCCCAAGATATTCAGCAGTGTGGATTTTCCCGATCCGGACGCGCCCATAATAGACACCATCTCTCCCTTCTCTATATCCAGGTCTATGCCTTTCAAAACGTGCAGCGGCGCACCGTTGAAATACGTTTTGTTAATTCCTTCCAGATGAATCATCATATTTGTTGTTACTTTTATCTATTAGACGAACATTTTGCGAAATCGTTACATAAATAGAAAAATATTTTGTCATTAACTGCCACAAATATATGCTTTACCAAGATACCTTGTATCACAAGGTACTTATATTTAACCCAAATTAACCTCACATAGGTATATATTTCTTTGTAGAAAACGACATTTACATCTGCATGGAAACCTAATCAGATTTGCATCTATTTTATTTTCTACAATGTCGAAAACAGATTACACTTGTATCCATTCGGAAATCCCCTATTGAGAACCACTTGTCAATTGCCAATATTACTGTACCTTTGCACCTATGAACAAAAGAAATATAATACATTCAATAAATATGGTAACAATAGGAACACCGAAGTCGGCTACCGCAACGAAAGTTTTGCTCTGCGGTTCTGGCGAATTAGGCAAAGAATTTGTAATTGAATTACAGCGTTATGGAGTGGAAGTAATCGCTTTGGACAAATATGCAGATGCTCCGGCCATGCAAGTCGCCCACCGTTCGTATGTCGTATCGATGTTGGACGGAGACGCTTTGCGCGAGATTGTAGAAAAAGAAAAACCAGATTATATCGTTCCCGAAGTGGAGGCCATCGCAACACAGACGTTGATGGAACTGGAAAAAGAAGGATTCCATGTCATCCCGACAGCCCGTGCCACCTGGTTGACTATGAATCGCGAAGGCATCCGCCGTCTGGCTGCCGAGGAATTGGGTTTGCCGACCTCTCCTTATCGTTTTGCCGAGACAGAAGAAGAATTTATCGAGGCTGTCAAAGTTATCGGAATGCCATGTGTCGTCAAGCCGATCATGAGCTCGAGCGGACACGGACAAAGCATTATCCGTAAAGAAGAAGATATCGACCGCTCCTGGCACTATGCACAGGAAGGCGGACGTGCCGGTGCCGGAAAAGTGATCGTGGAAGGGTTTGTCGATTTCGATTACGAAATCACCCTGTTGACCGTCCGTCATATTGGAGGCACATCATTCCTAGAACCGGTCGGACACGTACAGGTTGACGGCGACTATCGTGAATCCTGGCAACCACAGCAAATGAGCCAGCTGGCTTTGGAACGTGCGCAAGAAATTGCCCGTAAAGTGGTGCTGGCACTGGGCGGTTATGGGCTGTTTGGTGTCGAGCTGTTTGTCTGTGGTGATGAGGTGATTTTCAGTGAGGTCTCCCCTCGTCCACATGATACCGGGATGGTGACGTTAATTTCTCAAGATCTCTCAGAGTTTGCCCTGCATGTACGTGCCTTCCTCGGACTTCCTGTTGGCGGGATCCGTCAGTATGGTCCTGCAGCTTCTGCCGTTATTCTGCCACAACTGACCAGTCAGAATGTCACGTTTGATAATGTGCAGAATGCCGTAGGCGCAGGCCTACAGATTCGTTTATTTGGTAAGCCGGAAATTGATGGCAGCCGTCGTCTGGGTGTTGCGCTGGCGACCGCTGAGAGTGTTGTTGACGCCATTGAACGCGCGAAGCACGCCGCCGGACAGGTAAAAGTACAGGGTTAAACCCGGCAAAAAAACGCTACAAAAATGCCCGATCGTAGATCGGGCGTTTTGACTTTTACAGCTTAGCGCCTTCTACAGCTTCACGCGCCAGCTTAGTAATGCGGTCGTAATCGCCCGCTTCCAGCGCATCTGCCGGAACCAGCCAGGAACCACCGATGCACAGCACGCTTTTCAGCGCCAGGTAGTCACGGTAGTTAGCCGGAGAAATACCACCCGTCGGGCAGAAACGGACCTGGGAGAACGGACCCGCGATCGCCTGCAGGGCTTTCACGCCGC
>ERZ791625.713-NODE-713-length-20518-cov-4.047500_pt1 | contig 20518 bp, 11 predicted proteins | sample MGYA00510267_ERZ791625 | MGnify/ENA primary metagenome ERZ791625 (study PRJEB30046, sample SAMN00715229) | human gut metagenome | study: EMG produced TPA metagenomics assembly of the A metagenome-wide association study of gut microbiota in type 2...
CCCCAGCCGCTACACCATGGACAAGCAGTCCCCGGAAGTCCGCAGGTACATTGCGCAGCGGGCAGAGCTGCTGGGCGCAATCCGTTTGCCCAATAACGCCTTCAAAGCCAATGCGGGCACGGATGTTGGCTCCGATATCATCTTCCTGCAGAAGCGGGACTGCCCCATCGAGATTGAACCGGACTGGGTACATCTGGGGCGGAATGAGGACGGCTTTGCCATCAACAGCTACTTTGTGGAGCACCCGGAGATGATTCTGGGGCGGCAGTCTTCCGAAAGCACCCAGTACGGCAGACAGGATTTCACCGTAGAACCCATCGAAGGACTGGAGCTTGCCGACCAGCTTCACGACGCAGTGAAATACATCCGCGGCACCTATCAGACGGCGGAGCTGCCGGAGCTCGGCGATGACGAGGCGCTTTCGGATAGCATCCCCGCAGACCCGAATGTCAAAAACTACAGCTATACCGTTGTGGACGGAGAGGTCTACTACCGTCAGAACAGCCTGATGAGCCGGCCGGCGCTGAACGCGACCGCATCGGAGCGCGTCAAGGGGCTGGTGGAACTGCGTGACTGCCTGCACCACCTGATCGATCTCCAGATGGACGCCATGACTCCGGACAGCGCAATCCGGCAGGCACAGGCAGAGCTGAACACGCTCTACGATAATTTTTCTGCAAAATACGGCCTCATCAACAGCCGCGCCAATGCGCTGGCATTTCAGGACGACAGCTCCTATTACCTGCTGTGTACACTGGAGGAGCTGGACGAGGAAAAACAGCTGAAGCGCAAGGCAGATATCTTCACCAAGCGCACCATCAAACCCCATGAGGTTGTGACCTCCGTGGATACCCCGTCCGAAGCGCTGGCGCTGTCCATCTCCGAAAAAGCCTGCGTGGATCTTGAGTATATGCAGCAGCTGACCGGCATGGACGAGTCATCGCTGATTGACGGCCTGCAAGGCGTTATCTTCCGGGACCCGGTGAAAAGCGAGTGGCAGACTGCCGATGAGTATCTTTCCGGCAATGTGCGCCAGAAACTGCGGGAAGCGGAACAGGCAGCATCTGCCGATCCGGCCTATCTGCCCAATGTGGAGGCACTCCGTTCTTCCCAGCCGAAGGATCTGGACGCTTCTGAAATTGAGGTGCGCCTGGGAGCAACCTGGATTGACCAGAAATACATCCAGCAGTTTATGGAGGAAACCTTTGAGCCGCCGTATTACCTGCGCCGGAGTATCCAGGTGCATTTCTCACCGTTCACTGCGGAGTGGAGCATCAGCGGAAAATCCCAGCCGTCCTACAACGACGTAAACGCCTATATGACCTATGGCACGGAGCGCGCCAACGCCTACCGGATTCTGGAGGACACGCTGAACCTGCGCGATGTGCGCATCTATGATACTGTGACCGACCCGGACGGCAAGGAACGCCGGGTTCTCAATTCCAAAGAAACAACCCTTGCCCAGCAGAAACAGCAGGCCATCAAGGACGCCTTTTCCGAGTGGATCTGGAAAGACCCGGACAGACGGCAGGAGCTTGTGACACGCTACAATGAGCTGTTCAATTCCAACCGGTCGCGCGAATATGATGGCTCCCATATCACTTTCAGCGGCATGAACCCGGAGATTCACTTACGGGAACATCAGCTGAATGCCGTCGCACACATTCTCTACGGGGGAAATACGTTATTGGCGCACGAGGTTGGCGCAGGCAAGACCTTCGAGATGGTCGCTGCCGCCATGGAGAGCAAACGTCTGGGGCTTTGCCACAAGCCGATGTTTGTGGTTCCGAATCATCTGACCGAGCAATGGGCTTCGGAGTTTCTGCGGCTGTACCCGTCTGCCAACATTCTGGCGGCAACGAAAAAGGATTTTGAACCGAAAAACCGCAAAAAGTTTTGCGCCCGCATTGCCACCGGCGATTACGACGCCATTATCATCGGGCACAGTCAGTTTGAGCGCATCCCCGTTTCCATGGAACGGCAGGAGCGACTGCTGCGGGAACAGATCGATGAAGTCACCGAGGGTATTGAAGAACTGAAAAACAGCCGTGCGGAGCGCTTTACCATCAAGTCCATGGAGCGCACGAAGAAAGGACTGGAAACCAAGCTGAAAAAGCTGCTGGAATCCGGAAGAAAGGATGATGTTGTTACCTTTGAGGAACTGGGCGTTGACCGGCTCTATGTGGACGAGGCACACGCCTTCAAGAACCTGTTTCTTTATACAAAGATGCGCAATGTGGCCGGACTTTCAACTACGGATGCACAGAAATCCTCCGATATGCTGCTGAAATGCCGCTACATCGATGAGCTGACCGGTGGCAAAGGCGTGGTGTTCGCAACGGGTACGCCCGTCAGTAACTCCATGACTGAGCTTTACACCATGATGCGCTATCTCCAGCATGACACGCTTCAGAAAAAAGGACTGGCGCATTTTGACTGCTGGGCTTCCACCTTCGGTGAGACCACAACGGCGATTGAGCTGGCTCCGGAGGGCACCGGCTACCGTGCCAGAACGCGCTTTGCCAAGTTCTTCAATCTGCCGGAGCTGATGACCCTGTTCAAGGAAGTGGCCGACATCAAGACATCCGACCAGCTCCACCTTCCCGTGCCGGAAGCTGTCTATCACAATGTGGTGGCACAGCCGACAGAGATTCAGCAGGCGATGGTGCAGGAGTTATCAGAGCGCGCTGCCAAAGTCCATGCCGGTGCGGTGGACGCCAGCGTGGACAATATGCTCCGCATCACCACGGACGGCAGAAAGCTGGGACTCGACCAGCGCATCATCAATCCTGATCTGCCGGATGACCCGTCTAGCAAGGTCAATATGTGTGTGGATAACATCTACCGCATCTGGGACGAGGGTCAGGCGGACAAACTGACCCAGTTGGTGTTTTGCGACTTGAGCACACCCAAAACCGGTGCTCCAGCGGCGAAAGCAGCCAAGGCGGTCGGCGGTAATCTGGATGATCCGGAGCTTCATGCTGTCGCAGGTGCTGTTAAGGACGACCCTCCGGAACCGGAGTTCACCGTCTACGATGACATCCGGGAGAAACTGGTGGCAAGAGGCATTCCGCGAGAACAGATCTCCTTTATCCATGAGGCCAATACCGAGGCACGGAAGAAAGAACTGTTTGCCAAAGTCCGTTCCGGTCAGGTGCGTGTGCTCATGGGCAGCACCTTCAAAATGGGGGCCGGCATGAACGTGCAGGACCGGCTTGTGGCGCTTCATGATCTGGATGCGCCGTGGCGGCCGGGCGACCTGGAACAGCGCTCCGGACGAATCATCCGTCAGGGAAACAGGAACAAGCAAGTCCACATCTTCCGCTATGTGACGGAGGCCACCTTTGACGCTTATCTCTGGCAGACGCTTGAAAACAAGCAGAAGTTTATTTCGCAGATTATGACAAGCAAAAGCCCTGTGAGAAGCTGTGAGGACATTGATGAAACCGCGCTGTCCTATGCGGAGATCAAGGCGCTCTGTGCCGGTGACGAGCGCATCAAGGAGAAGATGGATCTGGATGTGGATGTGGCACGGCTGAAGCTGATGAAGGCCAACCATCAGAGTCAGCAGTACCGGTTGGAGGACAACCTTCTCCGTCACTTCCCGGAACAGATTGAACAGAACAAGGGATTCATCGCAGGATTTCAGGCAGATATGCAGACGCTGGCGGAACATCCCCATCCGCAGGACGGCTTTGCCGGCATGACGGTGCGGGGCGATGTTCTGACCGATAAGGAAAACGCCGGTGCAGCTTTGGTTGATGCCATGAAGGAAGTCAAGGGGCTGGAACCGGTGCCCATCGGCAGCTACCGCGGCTTTCAGATGTCTCTGACGCTGGAGGATTTCGGAAAGCAGTATGTGCTGACCCTCAAGGGGAAAATGTCCCATCGCGTGGAGCTGGGCAAAGACCCCAGGGGCAATCTCATCCGCATCGATAATGCCCTCGCCGGCATGGAGACGCGCCTTGCCCGTGTGCAGGAAAAGCTGGATTCCCTTTATGCGCAGATGGAAACCGCCAAAGCGGAGCTGGGCAAGCCCTTTCCGCAGGAGCAGGAGCTGAAGGAAAAATCTGCCCGTCTGGCGCAGCTGAATATTGAGCTGAATATCGATGACAGGACGCCGATGGAGGCAATGGCCGAGATTGCAGACAGCGAGCCGGAGGTGCGCCCTGCTGTCAGAGCAAAATCCGAAAGGCCGTCTGTGCTGACCAAACTCCATGCCCCGCTGCCGCAGCGGGACAGTCATCCCAAACAGAATGAAACCGAGAAGGAGGTTCGCTGAATATGGAAAAGAAAATCGCAACGGATACGCCGTTATACCGGCATGATGCAGCCTATGCCCGCGAGCATGGAGAACTGCCGCTGTACAGAGAGTCCTATCAGGCCAACATCGCCTGCAAGGAGGCGATTGAGGAAGCCATTTCCGAGAATTACGGCAACAACCGTCTGAATTCTCAGGCGGTATTTGATGCAGTCAGCGCGGAATTCAGCATGGAGAGAATCCAGTATGTGCTTGCCAATACCGTGCAGTATAAGGATTGGGACGGACGCATCAGCCGCGCCAACCGGGAGTGGGCGCAGACCGTGCCGGTCGTGCCGAATCCCGATGCCTGGGGCGGAGACCGCAACTGCTATTTTGTGGTGGATAGGCCGCACACCGGCCTGACGGATCTGTTCATTACCCATTTCCGAAAGGAACTGGAGAAAGCGCCCAGAGAGAAAAAGCCGTCTGTTCTGAAAAAGCTCCAGAATCCCCTGCCGGACACCGCGCCGAAACCCGGCAGAGAGAAAGCGCAGGAGCTCTGATCATGGCAGACACCAGGGACATCAGTATGCACTTCTGGGCAACGCAGGAGGAATATGACCTGATTCAAAAGAACATGGCGCTGTCGGGCAGTACAAACCTCAGCGCCTTCCTGCGGAAGATGGCCATTGACGGCATGGTCATCAAGCTGGATATGCCGGAGATTCGGGAGATGCTGCATCTGCTCAGGCGCGCAAATGCCAACATCAATCAGATTGCCAGACATCTGCATGATACCGGGCGCATCTACGATACAGATCTTGAGGAAATACTGGGGTTTCAGAAAGAAACCGCTGCCCGCTTGAACGATATTCTTACCAAACTGTCCGCCTTGAAATAAGGACAATACACCCCCTGGGCAGCAGAGCCGCGCGCTTTGCTGCCCGCATTTTTTGTTATCTGGCTCCGCATCCTTGAGCGTTTTGAATTTCGGAATTACAATAGAATCAGAAAAGAAGAAAAGGAGGCTCTGACCATGAAAATACTGCTCAAAATTCTCTGCGCACCGATGATTGCTGTTTTGTCCGTTTTCGTCTGGCTGGCGTCGAAACTGGTTCAGATATCCGCTGTTGTTATGAATTTCATCGCCATTGCCGTGGGACTGGGCGCACTCTGCATCCTTTTTGACGGAAAGACCGCACAGGGCATCTGCGGACTGATTGCGGCGTTTCTCTTTACCCCGTTCGGACTGCCGATGTTCTCCATCATGCTTCTGGGACAGGTGCAGAAATTCCGCTACTGGATTCAGGACAGCGTGTACGGATAACAGAACTTGTCGCCAAGTTGGCGCAAAGTGAATTGTATTGATGAGGGCTTCTGCTTTTGCCGGCAGGAGCCTTTCTTTTTTGAAAAAGGTGGTGAACCGATATGGCAACAACGCGCATTATCCCCATGCATCAGAACAAGGGAAAAACCATCCGACAGTGCCTGTCCGACAGATTGGACTACGGCAAAAATCCGGATAAAACCCATGATGGTCAGCTGATCAGCGCCTATGCCTGCGACCCGGAGACCGCAGATGCAGAATTTGCGCTTTCCAAACGCGAGTATTATCAGCTGACCGGCCGCAGACAGGACAGCGATGTGATCGCCTATCAGGTGCGCCAGTCCTTTCGCCCCGGTGAGATCACGCCGGAGGAGGCAAACCGCATTGGCTACGAATTTGCCGAGCGCTTCTTAAAAGGAAATCACGCCTTCATTGTCTGTACCCATACGGATAAGCAACACATCCACAACCACATTTACTGGAACTCCACCAGGCTTGACTGCACCCGGAAATTCCGGAACTTCTGGGGCAGCACCATGGCAGTCCGGAAGCTGAGCGACCTGATCTGCGTTCAGCACAGGTTGTCCGTCATTGAAAATCCGAAGCCCCACGGCATAAGCTACAACCGCTGGCAGGGCGATATTGAAAAACTCTCAAACCGTGACCGCCTCTGTCTGGATATGGATGCAGCGCTGGCAAAAAAGCCGCACGACCTTGATGGCTTTTATTCGCTTATGGAGCAGGCCGGCTACACCGTTACCCGCGGGAAAAACATCACGTTCAGCCATCCGCGCCAGAAGCGCAATATCCGTATGCGCTCCCTTCCGGAGGAATACCGGGAGGATGCTATTCGGGAAGTGCTGGCAGGCAGGCGTATCCATAATCCGAGAAAACGCCGCAGTCCGCTGGCAGAACAGAAAGCCCAGCTTGTCAGCGCACTGGAGGCGAAACAGAATCAGGGGCGCGGTCATTATTACGATCTCTCTATCCAGAATCAGATTACCAAACAGCAGGCCAGGGCGCTTCTGTATTATCAGCAGCACGGGTTCACCAGCGCAGATGATTTTGAGGCATTTGCTGAGTCGGTGGAAGCTGTAAAGCAGCGCAGGGATGCGTTGTCCGCGCAGATCACTTCTGCCGAAAAGCGACTGAATGAGATTGCAGTGCTCCAAAAGCACATCACCAACTATCTCAAAACCAAAGATATCTATGCCGGCTATCGGGCGTCCGGTTATTCCAAAGCGTACTACGAGGAACACGAGGATGAAATCAAGCTCTGCAAAGCGTCCAAGCGGGCATTTGATGAGTTGCTTCCCTCTGACACTTCCGGTAAAACTGCCGGTTCACACAAGAAGCAGCTTCCCTCCCTGAAAGCGCTCCGGGCAGAGTACGCCGAGCTGCTGGCGATGAAAAAGGCGGCATACCCGGAATACTACCGGGCGAAAGATGAGTATCGGGAGTTGCTGACATATCAGGCCAATCTGGCCAGGCTGTTCGGCATTGAAAATGTCAGAAGTGCGCCTCAGCGAGAGCACCAGCAGGAAGAAAAATAAGCGCCGTCAGGTGCGCCGCCGAAGATGAAATCTTCGATCTTTGGGGTTTGGGGATTGTCCCCAACAAGCAGAAACAGAAAGTTCCGCCTCCGGGCGGAATCTTTTTGTTTTGGGCCTTTCTGATCAGGAAGGCATTGCTTGCCAAAGAAGAGTTTATTTTATAAGGACTTTGGATAGATGTGTTTTATAACGCACATGCAATTGATTTGTTCATACTTTTGTGGTATACTGAAATGTGGATTATTGTAACCACTTGCCGAAAAATAAGAGAGGGATAAATTATGGCTGTAAGCTACAAAAAATTATGGAAACTCCTTATTGACAAAGACATGAAAAAGAAGGAATTGGAGCAACAGGCAAAAGTAAGTCACTACACCGTCAGCAAGATGTATCGCGGCGAAAATGTCACCATCGATATTCTGGAGCGGATTTGTAAAACGCTGGATTGCTCTCTTGATGATATAGTGGAGTTTGTTCCTGATCCAGATCCAGACGGAGAAAAATGATGATGGGTGACGAATAAGTCCGGTTTTTAGGACACAAGAGTTTTTATAATAGAATTACGCTGGGGTGAAAACACCCCTGAAACGGAGGAAAACAGCATGGCTGATAAAAAGGTAATCGATGCAATGTGGGACGACTCGCCAATCGACGTCTCCACAGAAGTGAATTTCATATGGTCCATCGCAAATAAGCTGCGTGGCACCTATCAGAGCGACAAGTACAAGGATGTTATCATTCCTATGGTTATCATCCGCCGCTTTGAGTGCGCACTGGCACCTACCAAAGCCAAGGTTGTGGAGATGTTCAAGGCCAACCCTAACTATCCGGCAAAGGCAATGTACCGTCTGTCCGGGTTCCAGTTCTACAACACCAGCGAGTTCGACCTGGCGGAACTGGTCAACGACTCCGACCACCTGGCTGCCAACTTTAAGGCATATATCCAGGGCTTCTCTGCCAATATTCAGGACATCATCAAGAGCCTGGATTTCGATAAGCAGATCGACAAGATGGACAAGAACAATCGTCTGCTCTCCGTGGTGAAGGCGTTCTCTGAACTTGACCTCAACCCCATCACCATCGACAACGTCCGTATGGGCTATATTTTCGAGGAACTCATCCGTAAGTTTTCTGAAAATGCCGAGGCTGGTGACCACTACACCGGCAGAGATATCATCAAGCTGATGGTCAATATTCTGTTGGCGGAAGGCTGTGATGACATCTTTGACGATGGCAAGGTCATCACCGTATTGGATCAGGCCTGCGGTACAGGCGGTATGCTTTCCACCAGCTACAATTTCATCAAGCGATATAACCCCACCGCCGATGTGCGCCTGTTCGGTCAGGAAATCAACCCTGAGTCTTACGCCATCTGCCTTGCGGAGATGATGATTAAGGGTCAGAACGCAGAAAATATTTGCTACCAGGACACTATGAAGGCCGACCGTTTCAAGGGCACCAAGATGCGCTTTGTAATTGAAAATCCGCCCTTCGGCACTCCCTGGGGGGGTAAGGATGCAGCAGAAGGTGTCGAAGATGCGGTAAATGATGAATATAAAAAAGGCTTTGACGGTCGTTGGGGTGCCGGTCTGCCCGGTTCCGGCGATATGCAGATGCTGTTCCTGCAGTCTGCCATCAACAAGATGGATGATAATGTAGGCCGTGCTGCCATCATCGAAAACGGCAGTCCGCTGTTCTCAGGCGGTACCGCATCCGGTGAAAGCCAGATCCGCCGTTGGATGCTGGAAAGCGATTTAATCGAAGCAATCATCGCACTGCCTGTTGACCTTTTTTACAACACAGGCATCGCTACATATATTTGGGTACTTTCCAAGAACAAGCGCCCGGAACGCAAGGGCAAAATCCAGCTGATTGATGCCTCCGGCTTCTTTAAGAAACTCCGTAAGGCTCTGGGCGATAAGAAAAATGAAATCTCTCCCGAAGACCGTACTGCCATCACCAAGCTGTATGCGGACTTCGTAGAGAATGAATACTGCAAGATTTATGATAATGAGGAATTCATCTACCGTGAGTATGTGGTGATGCAGCCTCTTCAGCGCAGCTATGCCATCACCGCCGAGCGCATTGAGGCAATGCTTGCAAAGGGGTCTTTGTCCTCTTTGTATGACCAGGTAAAGGTTGATGAACTGGAAAGTTTGGAAGAACCGACTGGCAAGGATGTCAAGAAATTGGAAGCCTATCAGAATAACCTTCCTGTTTACGAAGCTATTATCGCTGCATTGAACGCCGCTGTATCTGACGAGGTCTATTATTCTCCTGCGGCATTCATGCTGGTTTTGACTAAGGCTCTGGCCACAGCGACCGCTGACAAGAAGCTGTTGGAAAAGATCGCAGATGGTCTCTCTGTCATGGATAAGAAGGCTGAAATCCAGCGTGACCGCAAGGGCAACATCATCTATGACAAGGAAACCAAGGATACTGAACTGGTGAGGTTTGAAGAACACATCGATGATTATATGGCTCGTGAGGTGCTTCCTCACATCCCCGATGCTGTTGCTTTCTTTGAGGAGAATCTCGGTGCTAAAAAACCTGTTGTAAAAACTGGCGCTGAAATTCCGTTCACAAGGTATTTCTACAAATACCAAGAACCCGTGGCAAGTGATGAATTAGAAGTGCGTTTTATGGAACTGGAACTTTCTGTCACAGAGCGTGTTGCAAAGCTGTTCGATTAAGGAAGGTGAGAATATGAGAGTTATGCAATATACGGGCCTTAAATGGCTCGGTGAAATACCTGCTGACTGGACACTCACCAAAATCGGTGGTTTGTATTCTATCCGCAATGAAAAAGTAAGCGATAAGGATTATCCTCCGCTTTCTGTTACAAATAAGGGAATACTGCCGCAATTGGAGACAGCAGCAAAAACAAATGATGGTGATAACCGTAAGTTGGTACGCATCGGTGACTTTGCTATTAACAGTCGTTCCGATAGACGAGGCTCCTGTGGTATTTCACCCTATGATGGGTCGGTATCACTTATCAATATCGTAATGACTCCACGAAAGGCAATGGTGCCTACCTACTACGAGTGGCTGTTCCATACTACGCAGTTTGGCGATGAGAACTATCGCTGGGGTCACGGCATTGTTGATGATCTGTGGACTACCGGATGGCAGGAAATGAAGAAAATCACAATTCCAATGCCGCCTCTCGATGAGCAAGAACGCATTGCGAGTTTTCTGACTACTAAATGCACCGAAATCGACGCTCTCACTTCTGATGTCCAGGCGCAGATTGATGTTTTGGAGCAGTACAAGCGTTCCGTCATCACCGAAACGGTCACCAAGGGTCTGAACCCGGATGCTAAGATGAAGGATAGCGGGATTCAGTGGATCGGCATGATGCCTTCTCATTGGGACTGTATCCGTGGCAAGTACATTCTGAAATATATCCAGAAGCCTGTCCGTGAAGATGATGGCGTTATTACTTGCTTCCGTGATGGTGAAGTCACTCTTCGCAGCAATCGCCGTGAGGACGGCTTCACAATGGCCGATAAAGAAATCGGATACCAGGGCATCGATGTTGGCGACCTGGTTGTTCACGGTATGGACGGTTTCGCCGGAGCAATCGGCATTTCCGATTCCAGAGGTAAGGCATCGCCCGTTTTGAATGTTCTGGGAACCGAGCAGAACAAGAGATATATTATGTACTTCCTCCGCAGTATGGCATACAGCGATGTGTTCCTGGCATTGGCTACGGGCATTCGTGTTCGCTCCTGCGATCTGCGTTGGAATAAGCTGGCTGAACTTTTCTATCCTGTTCCCCCGATTGAAGAGCAGGAAGCTATCGTGGCACATATCGACTCCGTTCTGCAAAAGGCCAATGATGTAATTGCCGATAAGAAGGAACAGCTGGCTGTATTGGAATCCTATAAAAAATCGCTCATCTATGAATATGTAACCGGTAAAAAGGAGGTTATTTGATGTCTGAAAAAAGAATCAATAACCTGGCTGAATACGTTGAGCACATCTCAACTCTTGGAAGTAAAACAGTCAATCTGGCAGCGTTAAATGAGAAACTGCTTTTTCGTGGGCATTCAAGTGTTTCGTATGAGTTAATGCCTTCCATAGGAAGAGATAGAACCGATAGCAGTAGTATTTCCATTTTTGATGAAGAGCGAAATATACTTGCCCTTGCTCAAATGAAAATGCCCGACATTTTCAAAACAGATATGAGTCCTTTGGAAACTTTGGCACTTGCTCAACATTATGGCTTACCCACAAGACTGCTTGATGTTAGTGAAAATGCTTTGGTTGCACTATTCTTTGCCTGTGAACATAATGATAACGATGATGGTCAAGTTTTTGTATTCAAGCAGAGAGATGAGATTCCAAACGCACCAATCATTCAAGCTATAGCCGACTCTTACAGAATGGTTAGAGGTTCCTCTTGCTCATTGGAATTGTTTTTGAAGTCGGCAGTCAATCAACCATATTTTCTCGAACACAAAAATATGGTAGAAACCTGTTTTTTGGCTGAAAAAGAAAAGAAAAAAGATACCGATAACAGTGAATATTCTTGGATGCAGGATATAGACAAATGGATAGAAGCCGTTTGCAGTAAACCCTTGTTTGTATATGCACCAGTGCGAACTCTCAGACAACAAGCACAAAGAGGCCGGTATATTCTGTTTCCCAATAGAATTGAGGACTGCATCTACGAGCCGGAGAGAAAGGCCTTCTCAACTATCATAGATCCGATAGAAAAGGATGATCCATGTATCTATGATATTATAACGATACCGGCAGATTCAAAAAGAGATATCATTAGGAATCTTAAGTTAATGGGTATTTGTCGCGAGTCTTTGTTCCCAGATAGCATTGACGAAGTATGTAAGGGAATAAAAGAAACCTGTATGAATCGTGTGAAATAATACGGTTGAACAAAAGGAGGTCGTGTAATGACCAACATATTATCTGAAAAAGACTATCAAAAATTCCTGCTGGAACGGCTGTCCAAGGATAATGGCTATATCATTCGCAAAGCCACCAACTTTGACCGCTATTTCGCTGTTGACCGTGAAATGCTGTTTAAGTTCCTGAACGACACGCAGCCGGACACGATGGACTACCTGCGTAAAATTTACAAAGGTGACCTGGAGGATACCATTGTCAGCTTCATCAATACAGAAACCACCAAGGCTCGTGGCAGCCTCATCGAGGTGCTGAAGCACGGCATCGAAATCTCCAACCGCCATCTGGACTTGATGTACACCAAGCCCGCGACCACTTTTAACCCGGATTTGACCCGTAAGTACGGCATGAACATCTTCTCCGTTATGGAAGAAGTCTGGGCAAGTGATAAAGAACGCATCGATGTGGTGATCTTCCTGAACGGCCTTGCAATCATCTCCTTTGAATTGAAGTGCAACACCGCCGGTCAATCCTACCAGGACGCCATTTATCAGTACCGCACCGAGCGTAACCCCAAGACCCGTCTGTTCCTGTTCAAGGCGGGCTGCCTTGTCAACTTTGCTATGGATCTGGAAGAGGTCTACATGACTACCAGACTGGCCGGAGAAGCCACCTTCTTCCTGCCGTTCAACATGGGTAACGGAGAGGGCGTGACCGCCGGTGCAGGCAACCCGGCATTTGAGGACAAATACAGCGTGTCCTATATGTGGGAGGATATTCTGACCAAGGATACCGTCCTTGACCTCATCAGTAAGTTTGTTTTCGTTGAGGTAAAGGAAAAGGTCGATGAACAGACCGGCAAGGTGAAGCGTTCCGAGAATCTTATTTTCCCGCGCTATCATCAGCTGGATGTTATCCGCCGTGTTCTTGCCGATGTCCGTGAAAACCGCACTGCACAGAATTATCTGATTCAGCACAGCGCCGGTTCCGGCAAGACCAACTCCATCGCATGGTTGGCTCACCGTCTGACCTCTCTGCATGATGCCGACAATAAGATCATTTTCGATAATGTGATCATCGTCACCGACCGTGTGGTTGTCGACCGTCAGTTGCAGAAAGCTATCATGGGCATGGAGCATAAAGCCGGTCTTATCCGCGTAATGGACGATAAGTGCAACTCCGCCGATCTGGCGATTGCGCTGAACGGCAACACCAAAATTATCGCAACTACCATTCAGAAGTTCCCCTATATCGTTGACAGCGTGAAGGGACTGAAAAATAAGCGTTTTGCGGTCATCATTGACGAGGCTCATTCCTCCACCGCAGGTAAGGATATGGCGGCTGTTACCATGTCCCTCGGCGCCGGCGAACAGGTCGAAGCAGATGTGGAAGATATGATCTCCGACGAGATCAAGCGCAACGGCAAGCAGGCCAATGTGTCCATGTTTGCCTTTACCGCAACCCCGAAGCCAACCACCATTCAGCTGTTCGGTCGTTTGAACACCAAGGGTCAGCGTGAGGCATTCCATGTCTACTCCATGAAGCAGGCCATTGAAGAAGGATTCATTCTGGATGTGCTGCAGAACTATACCGAATACTCGACCTTCTATCAAATCAACAAGGAAATCGAGGATGACCCTCGATGCAAGACCAACGCTGCCAAGCGCCAGATTGCCCGTTTCGTAGAACTACACGAAACCAACATTGCACAGCGCGTTGAGGTTATCGTGGAGCATTTCCGCACCACTGTTATGCACGAATTGGGCGGACAAGCCAAGGCTATGGTCATCACCGCCTCCCGCCAGAGTGCTGTTAAATACCGCCAGGCGTTTGAGGAGTATATCAACAAAAAGGGCTACGAAGGCATCCACGCTTTGGTGGCATTCTCCGGCAAGGTAAAATTGCCCGATGATGAAACAGAGTACACGGAGGCATCCATGAACGGATTCCCCGAAGACCGTCTCACAAGAGAATTTGATACCGATGCCTACCAAGTGTTGCTGGTGGCAAACAAATACCAGACCGGTTTCGACCAGCCGAAGCTGTGCGCCATGTATGTGTTAAAGAAGCTAAAGGGCGTTAACGCAGTTCAGACACTCTCTCGTCTTAACCGTATCTGCCCACCCTATGACAAAAAGACCTTTGTACTGGACTTCGTAAATACCTATGAAGATATCAAAGCTGCATTTGCACCCTACTATACCACCACGCTGCTGTCCAACTCTGTAACTCCGAGCGCCATTTATGACCTCGAAGCAAAGATTGATGCCTACGCTCTGTTTGACCCTGCTGATATCGATAGTGCAAATGAAATTTTGTACTCCGAAAAGGTAACCGGCAAGCAGAAACAGCGTTTGACCTTCTTCCTGCAGAAGAGCAAAAAACTGCTTGACCATTACGGATATGAGGAGCAGCGTGAGGCGGTTGCCACGATGCGTAGCTTTGTCCGCTATTATGAGTTCCTCCTGCAGGTTTCCTGCTTTGAAGACCACGACCTCCATAAGAAGTATAATTTCATCGCATATCTGCTTGCTTACATCAACATCAAGCATCCGGGCGGTGGCTTCAATCTGGACGGTAAAATCAAAGCCTCCAATTTCGTGCAGAAGAAGGGCGAGGAACACGTCACTCCGAACCTTGTGGCAAAGCCCGTCATGAAGCTGCCGACCGCAGAGCATTTTGGCTTGACCGAGGATAAGGAACAGCGCCTGTCGGAAATCATTGATGAAATCAACAGTCGCACCGGCAAGTCCTATGATAACGATGTTGTTGTAAAGGCAATGCTCCAGATCCGTGACATTCTGATGAAATCCGATAAGCTGAGAACAAGTGCAAAGAACAACACACAGAAGGACTTTGAGTTCTCCTATTTTGACGACATTGATGACGCCCTCATTGAGGGCCTATCCCAGAACCAGGACTTCTTCTCGCTGTTGCTCTCTAATGACGAAATGAAGCGGCAAGTGCTTGGCATCTTCGCTGATGAAATTTACAAAAGTTTGCGTAACGCAGACTAATGAAAGGGTGATTGTATGTTCGACATATTTAGACTGAAAGAGGTCTTGGTAAAGTACAAAGAAAACTTTGTGTCTAAGCAATGGCCCAATGAAAAATATAAGTGGGAAGCCGTAAAGTGCTTTCAGGACAATTGGGATGTGAACGCACCCGATTTTGCAGATATGCTGTCACGTTCTCTGGCAAAGACATATAATCTGCTTGCCTCCATGAATAACTTCCCGGCGAAAATGATTCAAGGCTTTGCAAAGGTAGCACCGGAAGAAGTACGTGCAATGTACATCGCACTGTTTGATGAGAGCAAGGACGTGGTTACTCGTATTCTGGAATTCAAGAACCAGTCCTCGATTTTGCTTGAGAAGTACGGAAATGGTGCCGGTCAGCATTATCAGTACGAAAATGCTGTCAGCACCTATCTGTGGCTGCGTTACCCGGAAAAGTACTACATCTATAAGTATGGTGAAGTAAAAACCGTTGCAGATGAACTTGGCAGCGATTACCGCTTCAAGAAAGGTGCCTATGCCGATAACCTGCGTAATTTCTTCGCACTTTACGATGAAATCCGAGCAGAACTGAAAAACGATGGCGGTCTGGTCAACTTGCTGAAGGGCCAGCTTACCGGCGCTTGCCATGACGACTCCGAACTCTGCACATTGACGATTGACGTTGGGTTCTATATCAGTAGATATTATTCTTCTGAGAAACCGGGAACACCTGCCGCTGAAGAGTGGTGGCCAACAGATTATTCTCCCGCTATCAGCGTGGAGGAATGGGTCGCACTGCTTGGTGACGAAGAAGTGTTCACCACCAGCAGTTTGGAAATCATGAAACGAATGAAGGACTACGGCGGACAAGCTACCTGTAAGCAGCTTTCTGTAAAATATGGTGAGTCCGTTAATTTCTATATCAGCGGCTCTGCCGCCCTTGCCAAGCGCGTAGCAGAGAAAACCGGATGCCCGGTTATGCCCCGTGATGAGGAGAACTCTCGTTGGTGGCCAATTCTGTATATCGGCAAAAATGCCTGTAAAGATGAAGAAGGCTCCTATGTGTGGAAACTGCGTTCTGAACTTTCCGAAGCCCTGGATAAAGTGAATCTTTCCAATGTAGCACTCTATGTGCAGACTGCACCGGGTGAAGAAGTCCATAACTATTGGTTCCTGAATGCAAACCCCAAAATTTGGAGTTTTTCGGCTTTGGCTGTTGGCAGCGTACAGTCCTATACTCTCTACAACGAGAATGGTAACAAACGCAGAGTATTCCAAAACTTCCTGGACGCCAAAGCCGGTGATATGATTATCGGCTACGAATCTACTCCGGTTAAGCAGATCGTTGCAATCGGCCGCGTGAGTGCAGAACAGGATGGCGAGAAAATCTACTTTGAGAAGATTGAAGGCCTTTCTTCGCCGATTGATTTTGCAACGCTTAAGGAATGCTCCGAACTTGCCAAGATGGAGTATTTCACTATGCAGCAAGGCAGTCTCTTCAAATTAACCAAGGGTGAGTATGATTTCATCATCGACATGATCCGTGAAGAGAACCCGTTAACAGTTGCTGACACGGTTGAAAAATATGACAAGGACGCCTTCTTGGATGAGGTCTATATGACCGAAAGCAAGTATGACACCCTTGTGGCTGTTCTGAAAAACAAGAAGAATATCATCCTCCAGGGTGCTCCCGGCGTCGGAAAAACATTCGCCGCAAAGCGTCTGGCGTACTCCATCATGGGAGAGAAAGATGAGAGCCGTATCGAATTTGTACAGTTCCATCAGAATTATTCCTATGAGGATTTCATGATGGGTTACAAACCTGTGAATGGCGGATTTGAGTTGAAGTACGGCATTTTCTATCGTTTCTGTCAGAAAGCAGCGAATCAGCCGGACAAGGACTTCTTCTTCATCATAGACGAAATCAACCGTGGCAATATGAGTAAGATTTTCGGTGAGTTGCTGATGCTGATTGAGCGTGACTACAGAGGCACCAAAGCAACACTTGCCTATAACGGTATGACTTTCTCTGTCCCGAAAAACCTGTATATTATCGGTATGATGAATACCGCTGACCGCAGCCTCGCTATGATTGATTACGCTCTGCGCCGCCGTTTCAGCTTCTTTGATATCGAACCCGGATTTGATTCTGCTGGCTTTATGAAATATCAGCGGAGTTTGAACAATGAAACCTTCTCTCTGCTGGTATCCAAGATCCAGGAACTGAACAAGGAGATTGCACTGGACAAATCTCTCGGAAAAGGCTTCTGCATTGGTCACAGCTACTTCTGCGGTCAAACAGAATGTACCGATGAATGGATGCAGGCAATCGTAGATTATGATATTCTGCCCATGTTGAGCGAGTATTGGTTTGATGATATGAATAAGCTGCAGCGTTGGGAGAACATTTTGCGTGGTGTATTTCAATGATTAAGGACAAGAGCATATTCATAAAAAACATCTATTATATGCTGTCCTATGCCTTCACCACCTTAACCCCGACCCAGGATGACGAGATTGCTGCGGAGGAATTTGACAACATACATAATCTCTTCGCAGCCATCCTTGCCAAGGGAATCGGCCAGCAGTTGAAGCAGGGGCTATATCGTGAATATCTGAATCGCAAAGAAGATATGCCCGTCATGCGCGGGAAAATTGATATGCCTGGGACAATAAAGAATAAGCTCGCACGAAAGCAGGTGCTTACTTGCGAATATGACGAGTTGTCCGAAAACAATCTTCTGAATCAGATTCTGAAGACAACCGTCATGCTGCTTATTCGCCACGCAAAGGTCGATGCAGAGTACAAGAGCGATCTGAAGAAAGAAATGCTGTTTTTCTCTGAGGTGGATACTATTGAGCCTGCTTCTGTAAAATGGAAAACAATTCGTTTCCAAAGGAGCAATCAAAGCTACCGGATGCTCATTAGCCTGTGCCAGTTTATTTTGGAAGGTATGCTTCTCACTACCGACCAAGGTGAATATAAAATGGCATCGTTTGTTGATGAACAGAGAATGTGCCGCCTTTATGAGAAGTTCATTCTTGAATATTTCAGCAAGCATTATCCGACCTTAGAAGTTCGGGCTTCGCAGATCCCGTGGGCACTGGATGATGGCATCGGTACAATGTTGCCTGTAATGCAAAGTGATATAACCCTGAGTAGCGGCAACAAGGTGTTAATCATCGATGCCAAATATTATGCTCACACAACGCAGGTGCAGTATGATAAGCATACCTTGCACTCGAACAATCTGTATCAGATTTTTACTTACGTTAAGAACAAGGATTCCGCATTTGGCGATAAGCCGCACGAAGTTTCTGGTGTGCTTTTGTATGCGCAAACTGACGAGGCAATTCAGCCAGACAACACTTATATGATGAGTGGCAACAAAATCAGTGTGAAGACACTGGATTTGAATTGTGATTTCTCGGAAATTGCAGCTCAATTGAATGCGATAGCTGACAGTTTTTTACATTGATATAACCTTATAATTTTGTCACACATTATAATTATTCCAAATCCTTACACCGCAAGGTTTACACCCCACGGTGCCGCCGGACTTTGGAACGGCAGAAATCCACAACTGAATAATGCGAAATATGCGGCCCGGCAGCTGATGATGAGATAAAAGAACTGACGGAATTCAGCTATCAGCTGACGATCTCCCGGAGAAATGAGTTTAAATATATGGAAAAGTAGTAGGTATATAGTAAGAAGAAAGGGGTGAAGCTAGATGCTGAAAATTGATAAATCTATCCTCGATACAAATAGAGCAATATGTGATAATATCTCTCAACTAAGCTTTGTCGATAGAGGACTTCTAAGCCAGAATATTCTTAGTCAGCTTCGCAACTTCGTGGAATATATATCGATAAAAGCATATTCCAACGGCAAAGATGTCAATCCTAATGATTATGATTTAAATGTGGCTGCTTTGAAAGATATGCAGCGCCGAGGAAGTCTGCGCTTTCTTTATCGTTTTCACGAAATGCTCCAGAAATCCGTGTCGCACTATACTGTTGACAAGGATGGCTCGGAGCGTCTTATGCTCAAATACTATGAACATCTACTAAAAATCAAGCTATATCTGAAACAATCTTTCAATTTAGACGTTTTGGAAAATATCAGCGATTTTCCCCTGAATACAGACACGGAGCTTTTTGATTACTATGAAAAGATTGTGGAAAGGATAGAATCTCCGAGTGAGCATAGTTATCCGGTTGCTTATAATGACCGTTATTATGTGCAGAAAGTAAAGCCATTTTTCGTTAATCAAAAGATCTATTATGAGGTCACATTTACTGCGGCAAATACTCATGCAAGTAAGTTTGACCGAGTTATTGCGTTTACGCGACATGAGATTGTCGAAAACTATGCTGTCAAATTCTCAATACACAATGACATGATTCGTATTTTAGACAAAGATATGTCTATTCTTGTCATTGATCGGTATGAAGTATCTATTCGCCCCTGTGAATGGGATAATCTATCGGCAATTTTCGGACCAAAGGTAAAGCATAGTACGAATTCTAACGAATACATAGAGTTGATGAGATTCTTGTCAACCGTGAGGATGTCCTTAACTGAACTTGTGAGCAGTGATCAGGATTACTATGATTCTGTAAAAAGGCAGATTACAGCCCGTGCCCAATCGGTCAAGATTTTTGAGATACTTGATCAATGCCGGAATATAATAATTGGTAATGAACGAGGAGCAAATGTATTGAGGTATTTGCTCCACAAAATGAATAACCGTGTAATCAAGTGGCAGAGTAGCGATAAACAATGTAATGAGTTATCTAACCTATACTTGGATTATGGTTGTATTCCGTTTGATCGCATGCCATATTGTACTTCCCTCAGACAGCACAATCCGAGAATATTTGACTTATATGAGTCCATTCCCACTTCCGGTCACGAGCATGAGTTGTTTGCAAGATATATAAAAAACAATACCGAATTTGAGGGACATCTATTCACACCCAAAGCCAAAATTGAAGGCTTCGAAGATATCGATGTTTTGATAAGGGAATACAATTCTTCCCTATACTACAAACATACCGGACGTAGAATTGAAGAATATAAGAATCATCTTTACATCAGAAGCTACGTTGAAGATAGCACCGTAATAGTAAAAAAGTTGCAGGAGCTGGCTTCGTCGGGCGTTTCTCAATATACGGCTTCTTTTGATTCTTGGATATCAAGAGAGTCATATTTAATTGATGATGATTGTAAGAAAGAAGCCCTTCGGCAGATGTTTGCCAATTCTCACGTCGCGATGATTTATGGCTCTGCTGGTACCGGTAAATCTACGCTGATTAAGCACATATCTAATTTCTGGGCGGACAAAGATAAGATATTCTTGGCAAATACGCATCCCGCCGTAGATAATTTGCGCAGGAAAGTTACCGCTGGGAAGAGTGAGTATAATACGATAGCAAGGTTTCTCTCAAAGCGAAACCATAACACGGATTGCGACATTCTCTTCATTGACGAGTGTAGCACAGTCAGCAACGATGATAT
>ERZ791625.717-NODE-717-length-20473-cov-3.627339_pt1 | contig 20473 bp, 9 predicted proteins | sample MGYA00510267_ERZ791625 | MGnify/ENA primary metagenome ERZ791625 (study PRJEB30046, sample SAMN00715229) | human gut metagenome | study: EMG produced TPA metagenomics assembly of the A metagenome-wide association study of gut microbiota in type 2...
TTCATACTTTAATTATTAAGTTAAACAAAAGTTAGTTTTCTATTCTCTCAGGAGATTTAAGGTCTCCCACCTGTGAAAAAGTGTTGCAAATATACATACGAAGGTCAAAAAAGGGAATGTAGGATTGTGTCAAAGCATGGAAAATTTAATCTTTTCAACTGAAAAATTGTATCAACGACTGTGAATAAAATCAAAATGATTAGTCCTCGTAGCATTTTGATTATTCCGGGTATTTTATTATCAGATTTGTTACTTTAATATTGTATCAAGAAACGTATAAACCCAAAAACGAATATGGCTAATCTTTCAATAGTAATTGTACCAACTAAAAAGCTATCTAACGGAAAACATCGAATAAGAATTGCAGTAGCGCATCGCTCGCAAACCAGATATATTTCAACTCAATTTATATTGGATTCTGCAAGTCAAATGAAAAATGGCAAAGTTGTCAGGCACGAAAATGCAGCAAATATTAACACTTGCCTCCGCAAAATAATCTATGAATATGAAGAAATCCTATCATCCATTCATTATTTGCCAACTTTATCATGTACAGAGCTAATACATACTATCACTCGCGAACAACAAAAAACAGGTATTACTTTTAAGACTGTGGCAAATGAGTATCTTTCCCTCATGAATACTGAAGAACAGAAAAAATCTTATAAACTATATAATATAGCTTGTGAGAAATTCCTGAAATATATGAAAGGAGATTTTCCTTTAGTACAATTGAGTCCATTACAAATACAAGGATTTGCCAATGCGATGAAAGATGAGGGATTATCGGAAACATCCATTAGAATCTACCTTACTTTAATAAAGGTAATACTCAATTATGCCGGCAAAATGAATTATGTGAGTTACCGGGTTCACCCTTTTGTCCTTTTCAAAATGCCCGTTAGCAATGTCAGAGAACTGGATTTGACTGTGGAAGAGTTGAAAAGGATACGTGATGTGAAATTATTCAAGTCAGCACAAATAATGGCTCGGGACATATTTATGCTTACCTATTATTTAGGAGGCATTAATTTGAGAGACTTAATGGAATATAATTTCAAGAACCAAAACAGTATGCGGTATGTACGCCATAAGACGCGGAATAGTAAAAAGAGTGAGAATGAAATAGCTTTTACCATTCAGCCAGAAGCACAGGTAATCATTGATAACTATATCTCAGATAATGGAAAACTGGTCTTCGGCAGGTATTCATCTTATGAAAAAGTCTATAGTTTAGTTTTCAGACATATATATAAGGTGGCGAATTTGGCAGGAGTTAACAGGAAAGTTTCTTATTACTCCGCCAGAAAAACATTTGCCCAACATGGCTATAATATGGGGATCGAAATAGAAAAGATAGAATACTGTATAGGACATAGCATGAAAAATAACCGACCTATATTTAACTATATACGAATCATGCAGGAACACGCGGATAAAGTTTTCAGGGCAATTTTCGATCAGTTGATAAAATAGCAATTTGAATAATCTTAGTTCAAAGCCTCAACCGTATCCGAACCGCGTTTACTCCGTATCATCTCCGTATTCTATAGATGCGAGTTCGTACGGACTTGACACGGACTTGGTACGGGCTTGATACGGACTTGGTATATGGAGGATTATAAGTAGGGTTAAAAACACTTCCTTCACAGTAAGATTAATCATAGTAATAACTAAAGTATATATTTCTCAATTCGGCAAATAGATCGTATTATTGTATCGGGTCTTCTTAAAACCTCACCAAAAATACTCCATAAGTCATTTTTTTCATCATTATCAAGTTAACTTTTGTTTAACTTAATAATTAAAGTATGAAAAACAAAAAAATCAAGTCTGTTTAGTCGCTTGGAAAAAGTCCAGCGACTGTTCTTCGTTGCTTTATTTTCAGTACTGGCTATAGAAGCCTATGCACAAAGCAAAACTATTCCAAGAACTGTGATTGACCAAACCGGTGAGCCGGTTATTGGTTATTGTTAAAGGTACCACTAATGGTGTTATTACTGACCTAGACGGTCGATTTACCCTTTCTAATGTGCCTAATAATGGTACGATTTCTATTTCTTTTATAGGTTATAAAGACCAAGAGATTTCTGTTGCCGGGAAAACAAATTTCCAGGTGACATTGCATGAAGACAATGCAATGTTGGATGAAGTAGTAGTTACAGGCTATGGAGGAAAACAGTTGCGTACCAAAGTGACCAATTCAATTGGCAAAGTAAAGGAAGATGTTCTACAAAAAGGACTCTTTTCCAATCCGGCACAAGCTTTGTCTGGGGCGGTATCGGGTGTACGTGTTCTTCAGACCTCAGGTGATCCAGGAGCTACTCCTACTATAATCCTACGTGGTGGTACCGATTATAACGGAACGGGATCTCCATTAGTGTTAGTAGACGGACAAGTCCGTGGAAGTCTGAGTGATATCAATCCTGAGGATATTGAGTCAATGGAAGTCCTAAAAGACGCCGGTGCCACTGCTATTTATGGTGCTCGCGCTAATAATGGTGTAATCTTAGTTACTACTAAACGTGGTAAAGAAGGTAAAGGTGAGGTCAGTGTAAAGGCTAAAGTCGGTATCAACTATTACAATAATCCTTATGAATTTATGAATGCCGGCGATTATCTTTATTGGATGCGTACAGGTTATATGAATGCTTACGTTGGAGATATGAAACATCCGGACGGAAGCGCTGTGAAGGCATGGTCTTCACTTAGTTCATTGACTAGTGCTACTCCTTACGGTACAGGTAATGCTTATTTTGCGAGTGACGGGGTGACCCCTCTGGATGGAAACAAAACGAGTTCTGCTATTTGGAGTACAATGAAATATACTGATAATCTGGCTTTTTTGTTGGATCAGGGTTGGCAAACAATGATCGACCCTATCTATGGGGATAAACTTATTTATAAAAACACAGACATCGCAGATTTCAACGTCCAAACTCCAGCATTTTCACAGGATTATAATTTAAGTGTAAGTGGCGGAAATGAAAAAGGGAACTACTATGCCGGGTTAGGTTATAATAAGAGTGACGGTACGGCATACGGCAACTGGTATAAGCGTATAACCTTTACCTTCAATGCTGATTATAAGCTGAAAGAATGGTTAACTTCCAGTTCCAGTTTTAATTTTGCGGACGCTACTTGGAACGGGTTGCCTGCTACTCAGACAGCAGAGGCTAATTATTTTTCTCGTTGTTTGTCATTGCCTCCTACTTTCCGCGGTTACAATGCAGATGGAGAGATGCTGCTAGGCCCTAACTCCGGGGACGGTAATCAGCAGTATAATTTTGATAAGTTTGTCCGGGACCAGAACACTGATAAGTTTACAATGAATCAATCTTTCACTGTAAACTTCATGAAAGGACTTTCGTTAAAGCTTGGTGCAATCTGGTATTATCAGGAAGAAAAGGACGAAAGCTTTAATAAGGATTATTTAAGTTCTCCGGGAAATAAGGTTACTTCACGCAGCACCTCTGCTTATTATGACCGCACACTGGATCAGACCTATAATGCTGTATTAAATTATAATTATCAGATAAACAAAGATCATTATCTGGATGCGATGGCTGGTTTCGAATATTATGATTCTTATAATAAAGGTTTCAATGCATCCGGTTCGGGAGCCCCGACCGACGACTTTATGGATTTACAGTATACGTCAAAAGAAGAGGGAAAACGCTCTATTGACTCTTGGCATTCACGTCAGCGTATCATGTCTTTCTTCGGACGTGTAAATTATGATTATCAATCAAAATATCTCTTGTCACTGGTACTTAGAAAAGACGGTTATTCTAAACTGGCAAAAGAAAACCGTTGGGGAGTATTTCCGGGTGTTTCGACCGGGTGGGTTTTCAGCAAAGAGAAATTTATGGCAAACACAAGCGATATACTTTCATTTGGTAAATTACGTGCAAGTTTCGGTCTGAACGGTAATGTTAACAAGAACTTTGTAGGCAATTATACCGTACAGGGGTCATACGGTAGTAATACTTACAATGGCGCTACGGGATTTCTTTTGGGAAGTATTCCTAATCCTTATCTGATGTGGGAGAAATCCAGAACTTTTGAAATCGGTCTTGACTTAGGCTTTCTCGAAAATCGTATTAATGCTAATTTGACCTATTATAATCGTCTGACTAGTGATAAATATGCTAATATCACCGTACCTTCCACGTCTGGAGTAGGTTCTGTGGTTTCCAATAACGGTAAGTTCCAGAATCAAGGATTTGAGTTTGAACTGGCTTTCCGTATTATTGACCGGAAAGACTGGAAATGGAATCTGAACTGGAATGGAGCACTGAACAAAAATAAGGTCGTAGCGTTGCCGGATAACGGGCTGGAGCGTAATCGACAAGATGCATATCAGGTATATACCGGCTATGGTGACGCTAAAATGTGGGTAGGAGGCTATCAGGAAGGACAACGTCCGGGTGACTTGTATATGTTTATCGCTGACGGTATCTATAAATCACAGGATGAGATACCGGCTGGTTTGATTGATATTACGTCCGGTAATAATGGATCGACCGGCAGACCTTTATATGGAGGGGCAGAAGGTTATAATAAATTGTCCGACAGCCAAAAAGAAAACGCACTACCTATTCAGCCAGGTGACGTAAAATGGAAAGATGTCAATGGGGACGGCGTGATTGATAATTATGATATGGTAAAGGTAGGAAATACGGTACCGAAGTGGACAGGCGGGTTCAATACTACGGTGAGCTGGAAAGACTTGACGTTATCGGCGCGTTTCGACTATGCTTTAGGGTTCAAAGCGGTAGACTGGAAATCAATGTGGATTATGGCTTGCGCGCAAGGTACATATAATACTATCCAGGAAACTAAGGATACTTGGACACCGGACAATCCGAACGCTAAATATCCTACATATGTTTGGGCGGATCAGTTGGGAAAGAGAAACTATTGCCGTAGTTCTTCCATGTTTGTGTATAATGGTAATTATCTGGCACTTCGTGAACTGTCGCTAACTTATCGGTTACCGTCGATATGGGTGCAAAAAGCTAAATTGAGTAACGTGGAATTGTCTGTGACAGGACAAAACTTAGGTTATCTGACAGAAGCGAAGCACTTGTTCTCACCTGAAAAGGCGGATAACAACGGTGGATATCCATTGCCTCGCACTGTAATTTTTGGTATCAACGTTTCTTTCTAACATATAAAAAAGACAGATTATGAAAAAAATAATATACATCATTTCTTTATTTGTATCCTCTGTCCTCTATACATCATGCGATGCTTTGGATTTGGCTCCCGAGGATTATTTCGGAAGTGGAAACTATTGGAATAATGAAGCTCAAGTTGATGGATATATGACAGGTATGCATTCTCAACTGAGAAGTTATTATGATATGTTCTATGTTCTAGGAGAAGTTCGTGGTGGAACACAACGTGTAGGAACTTCATCTGAAAATACTAGTTTGAACTATGCTAATCTCCGTTCCAATGTAATCGATCAAGACAGGCCGGGTATTAGTAATTGGTACGGTCTTTATTCTCCAATCATGCAAGTCAATCATTTTATTCAGCAAGTAGAGAATGAATGCAGTTTCCTGGATGATACAAACAGAAAACACTATTTGGCTCAAGCGTATGGATTGAGGGCATTATATTATTTCATGCTTTATAAGACGTATGGGGGAGTGCCTATTGTCACTGAAGTTGAACTCTTGAATGGCAAGGTGACTGCGGACAAATTTTATGTGGAACGTGCGACAGCGGAAGCAACGCTTGAATTTATAAAAGGTGATATTCAAAAATCAGAGAATAATTATGCAGATATTACAGTGACAAATAGTTACGATAAAACAATATGGTCCAAAGCTGCTACCCTGATGTTGAAAGCGGAAATATATATGTGGGCTGCTAAAGTGACCATTACCGGACATACTGCTACCGGAACAACTGATTTGAAGGTTGCTCAAGCAGCTTTGAATCAGATTATAGGTAAGTTTGAATTACTGTCCGATTTTGAAAATGTTTTCAGTACTTCCAATCGTAATAATAAAGAGATTATTTTCACATTACACTTTGCCGACGGCGAAGCAACCAACTGGGCTGGGCAATTTTTATATCAGGATGCAGTATTTATCGGACAGGTGTATGGACGTGACAGCAAGCGGATAGAAACCGACACTTTGAATCTGAAAGGGACTGGCGGTGTATTCAGGCATGAATATACCTATGATTTCTGGTCTGCCTATGATGAAAAAGATACTCGTCGTGATGTAACCTTTTTGGAATATTATACTCAAGAAGATAAAGATCCTGCAAGTTTTGGCTGCGTTATGAAAAAAGGCATAGGTTCAATTAACTCTAATAACAATCGTATTTATGATACGGATATTATTATCTATCGCTATGCGGACGCTTTGCTTATGATGGCCGAAGTGGCAAACGGATTAGGTGAATCATGCAGTACTTATGTTAATGATGTACGTAAGCGTGCTTATGGCGACGACTATGCCGGGCACGAATACGCTGACGGTAGTTTTGAAGCAAACGAATTGGCTATATTGCACGAACGCGATAAGGAATTTGTCTGGGAAGGTAAACGTTGGTTTGATGTTGTACGTATGCAGGATGCTTCTCATAATTCGTTGGCGTTTTCGGCAGCAGCCAATTATCCGTCTACTTCTCCTTTGATTAGTACGAGTGAAAAGCATAAACTTTTATGGCCATTGGATATTAGCACGATGAATATCAATCCATTACTGGAACAAACTCCGGGATATGACACTTATAAAAAGCAGCCGGAATAAAAGTTAGTACATTGTGATAAAAAGCGGGATAGGGACTAATTTGTCTATCTCGCTTTTTATCTTTTTCTTCCTTTTAAAGAAAGAAATGGCACACTAATGCTAGTTTATTAATATTCTTGTATATAATAAAATATTTAATTATTTGCTGGTAATATGATAAATTTATATCTTTGTGCTCAAACAATTAATAATACCATGAAAAGAAACCTACTTTTATTATTATCTATCCTTTTTTTATCTGTCTGTGGGACTTTGCAGGCTGTTGCATCGGATACTGTATTTGTGCGTGAAACTCAGATTCCAATTTTGATTGAACGACAGGATAACGTGTTGTTTATGTTGCGTTTGAATGCAAAAGAGAGTCGTAGTTTGGATGAAGTAGTTTTGAATTTTGGCAAAGATGTGAATATGGCGGATATACAGTCCGTTAAGTTATATTATAGTGGTACGGAGGCCAGACAAAACTATGGTAAGAAATTCTTTACTCCCGTATCTTATATTTCCAGCCATACGCCGGGGAAGACATTGGCTGCGAATCCTTCTTATTCGATTAATAAATCACAGGTAAATAATCCCGGGCGGAAAGTGATACTGAATGCTAATCAGAAACTTTTTCCCGGAATCAATTATTTCTGGATCAGTCTGCAAATGAAACCGGGCGCCTCTTTGCTGGATAAAGTGTCAGCTAAGATTGTTACTGTTAAGGTTGATAATAAAGAAGCACTTATGCATACGGTTTCGCCGGAGAATATAGCTCATAGGGTAGGAGTAGGGGTACGCCATGCCGGTGACGATGGTTCGGCTGCCTTCCGTATTCCGGGATTGGCAACTACTAATAAAGGAACATTGCTGGGAGTTTATGATGTACGTTATAATAGCAGTATTGATTTGCAGGAACATGTGGACGTCGGTTTGAGCCGTAGTGTAGACGGTGGTAAAACATGGGAGAAGATGCGTTTACCTTTAGCTTTTGGTGAAACTGGCGGTTTGCCTGCTGCGCAGAACGGTGTTGGCGACCCTTCGATCTTAGTGGATACCAAGACCAACACAACATGGGTGGTGGCGGCTTGGACACATGGAATGGGTAATCAGCGTGCTTGGTGGAGTTCTTATCCGGGAATGGATATGAATCATACGGCCCAGTTGGTATTGTCAAAGAGTACGGACGATGGTAAAACGTGGTCGGAGCCTATTAATATAACAGATCAGGTGAAAGATCCATCCTGGTATTTCCTTTTGCAAGGACCGGGACGAGGTATCACCATGCAAGACGGCACATTGGTATTCCCGATTCAGTTTATCGATTCTACCCGTGTTCCGAATGCGGGAATTATGTATAGCAAAGACCGTGGCGAAACATGGAAAATCCATAACTATGCGCGCACCAATACAACAGAAGCTCAGGTAGCGGAAGTGGAGCCTGGCGTACTGATGTTAAATATGAGAGATAACCGTGGAGGCAGTCGTGCTGTCGCTACTACCAAGGATCTCGGTAAGACTTGGACAGAACATCCTTCTTCCCGTAAAGCTTTACAGGAACCGGTGTGTATGGCAAGTTTAATCAGCGTGAAAGCGGCAGACAACACATTAAATAAGGATATTCTTTTATTCTCCAATCCGAATACGGTAAAAGGTCGTCATCATATCACGATCAAGGCCAGTCTGGATGGAGGTATCACCTGGCTACCCGAACATCAAGTGATGCTGGATGAAGGTGACGGTTGGGGATATTCTTGTTTGACAATGATTGATAAAGAGACAGTCGGCATATTATATGAAAGCAGTGTCGCTCATATGACTTTTCAGGCAATCCGGCTGAGAGATATAATACAATAGGAATTATCATACGACCTGTAATCATGAAAAACAGACTCATATTATTTATATATATTATAATTAACTTATGCACAATTTCAGTGGTAAAAGCAGGTGATTATCACCTGCTCCCCCAGCCGCAAAAGTTTACCCCCTCTCATTTAAACTTTCAGGTGAATAAGGTACAGCTTTCCACTCCTGTGCTTCAACAGGAGTGGGAAACTCTTATCTCCGAAATGGGAGGAACCGTCTCCCCCAAGGCAACCGGTACTATTGAAGTTAAATTACTGCCGACCCTCCCCGAAATACCGATGAACCAGGATGAAGCCTACCGACTGAGCATCACAAAGAAGCGGATAATTGTTGAGGCTGTAACCGAACGCGGTGTTTATTGGGCTATGCAAACTTTAAGGCAGCTGGCAGAAAAAAGGAATTCAAAAACGCATATTCAAGGAGCTGAGATCATCGACTGGCCTGCTTTCCGGGTTCGCGGATTTATGCAGGATGTTGGAAGAAGCTACATTTCACTGGATGAACTTAAGCGTGAAATCGCCGCGCTTGCCAAATTCAAAATCAATGTTTTTCACTGGCATTTGACCGAGAATCAATCCTGGCGTCTGGAAAGTAAGATTTTTCCGATGCTGAACGATAGTGCGAATACCACCCGCATGCCCGGCAAATATTATACGTTGGAAGAAGCCAAGGAGTTGGTTGCATTCTGTAAAGCACATCACATGACGCTGATTCCCGAAATAGATATGCCCGGACATAGCGCTGCATTTATACGTACTTTCCGCCATGATATGCAAAGTCCTGAAGGGATGAAAATTTTGAAATTGTTGATGGATGAAGTCTGTGAAACGTTTGATGTGCCTTATTTGCATATCGGTACGGATGAAGTGCAGTTTACCAATCCCCGTTTTGTGCCGGAAATGGTGTCCTATGTACGTTCCAAAGGTAAGAAAGTAATTTCATGGAATCCGGGTTGGCACTACAAACCCGGAGAGATTGACATGACTCAACTTTGGAGTTATCGTGGAAAGGCGCAGAAAGGGATTCCCGCCATTGACTCACGTTTTCATTATCTGAATCATTTTGACACCTTTGGTGATATCATAGCATTGTACAACAGTCGTATTTATAATAAGGAACAAGGAAGCGAAGATTTGGCAGGGACAATCCTGGCTATCTGGAATGACAGGTTAGTCAGTACCGAGTGGGGGATGATTATCGAAAATAATTTCTATCCTAATATGCTGGCTATGGCGGAACGTGCCTGGAAAGGTGGTGGGACGGAATATTTCGATAAGAACGGAACAATACTTCCAACCGACGAGCATTCGGAACTATTCAGAAGTTTTGCCGATTTTGAACGTCGTTTGTTGTGGCATAAAGAACATACTTTTGACGGTTATCCGTTTGCGTATGTCCGCCAGACAAATGTGAAATGGAATATTACAGATGCTTTCCCGAACGAAGGAAATCTGGCAAAGGCTTTTCCTCCGGAAGAAACTTTGCAGGATAGTTACAGCTATGGAGGAAAAACATACAATGTGCGTCCTGCTATTGGTGCCGGAATCTATTTACGCCACGTGTGGGGGACACTTATTCCCGGATTTTATAAAGAACCGAAAGAAAACCATACGGCCTACGCCTACACCTATGTCTATTCGCCGAAAGAACAAAACGTTGGTTTGTGGGCTGAATTTCAGAATTACGGACGCTCCGAAGCCGATCTTCCTCCTCTGCCGGGAAAATGGGATTATAAGGAAAGCCGTATCTGGATAAATGAACAGGAAATATTACCGCCTGTCTGGACAGCTACTCACCGCACCAAAAGCAATGAAATAGCTTTGGGCAACGAAAATTGTGTGGCACGCCCGCCTTTGGAAGTTCATCTGCAAAAAGGCTGGAATAAAGTACTTTTGAAATTACCGGTAGGGAAGTTTGTTAGCCCGGAAGTCCGGCTAGTAAAATGGATGTTTACTACTGTCTTTGTTACTCTTGACGGACAGAAAGCGGTAGAAGGACTCATTTACTCACCAAATAAAACACTAGAGTGACATATCGATTATAGAGAGAGAACTATTTATAAATATGCTATGAGCAGATTTGAATATGTTATAATGAAACTCAGATATGCTATAATGAAAAACGGATATGCTAATGAGTAAATAAAAAGAATAGTCATGAAAAAGATCTTTTTTTTAGTGGTCATATTGACCCTGTCTTTGTTATGCCGCGCACAAGAACGCAAATATTCTACGTTTTACTACCAGCGTGCTACATTGTTTGAAGAACTGCCTGTTACTTCCAGTGACATTATTTTTCTGGGAAACAGTATCACAAACGGTGCCGAATGGGCGGAACTGTTCAAGAACAAACATGTCAAAAACCGTGGAATCAGCGGCGACATTTGTATGGGAGTATATGACCGTCTTGATGCTATTCTGAAGGGAAAGCCCGCTAAAATATTTCTTTTGATTGGTATTAATGATGTGAGTAGGGGAACTCCCGCCGATACTATTGTATCCCGTATTGAGATGATTGTCAGGAAGATAAAGGCAGATTCGCCTAAAACAAAGCTATATCTGCAAAGTGTTCTTCCGGTCACCGACCATTACAATATGTTCAAGGGACATACTTCCCGTTGGCAGGTTATCCCTGAAATCAATAAAGGGTTAGTCGGCTTGGCAGAAAAAGAAGGAGCGACCTATATAGATTTGTACTCCCATTTTATAGACAAACAAACCGGAAAGATGAACACTACCTATACAAATGATGGTTTGCATCTTCTGGGGAAAGGTTACTTGAAATGGGTAGAGATTGTGAAACCTTACATTGGGAAGAAATAAATGAAAAAGATTTTACTATTATTCGTCTGTCTGTTCGTTTGTTGGGTGTTGTCTGCCCAGCAACGGATAAAGGTTGCATGTGTAGGAAACAGTATTACCTATGGTACAGGATTATCTGACCGTGCAACACAATCTTATCCTGTGAAGTTGCAAAAGCTGCTGGGAGAACGTTATGAAGTCGAGAACTTCGGGAAACCTGGCGCTACCCTGCTTAATCAGGGACATCGCCCTTATACCCGACAGGAAGAATATCGGAAAGCATTGGATTTTGCAGGAGATATTGTTGTCATTCATTTGGGTATCAATGATACCGACCCTCGCAATTGGCCTAACTACCGTGATTTTTTTGTGAAAGATTATTTGAAGCTGATTGATACATTCCGTGAGGCCAATCCCGCTGTACGGATTATCATTGCACGAATGACTCCGATTGCCGACCGCCATACCCGTTTTTTGTCGGGAACCCGTGATTGGCATGGAGAGATACAAACGGCTATTGAAACGGTGGCACGCTATGCCGGGGTACAGTTAATCGATTTCCACGAACCGCTTTATCCATATCCTTATCTTTTGCCGGACGCTGTTCATCCTGCTGCTGAAGGGGCTGCGATAATGGCGAGAACAGTTTACTCGGCTATCACCGGAGATTATGGAGGCTTGAAATTATCTCCGCTTTATACGGATAATATGATTCTTCAGCGCGATACTCCTTTGAAGGTTCATGGGATAGCCAATGCAGGAGAGCAAGTAACAGTTTGCATAGACCGCCAGCAGTGGATTACAAAGGCTGCACCGGACGGTAAATGGTCCGTGAAATTATCACCGTTGAAAGCGGGAGGACCTTATACGCTAACAATTTCTACCCCTCATAGAATCTTGAAATATACAAATGTCTTGATAGGAGAGGTTTGGTTATGCTCCGGTCAGTCGAATATGGAATTTATGTTACGGCAGACTATTACCGGCAAAAAAGACATTCCTCAAGCTGCCGACGAACAGTTACGTTTGTATGACATGAAAGCGCGCTGGCGCACGGACGCAGTGCAATGGGACGCTTCCGTTCTCGATTCCTTGAATCATCTTCAATATTATAAGGAGACCGAATGGGAAATTTGTACTCCTGCCAATGCTGCCCATTTCTCTGCAATCGCTTATTATTTCGGTCAGATGTTGCGGGATAGCTTGAAGGTTCCGGTGGGGTTGATCTGTAATGCTATCGGCGGTTCACCCACCGAATCATGGATTGACCGGAATACGTTGGAATATCAATTCCCGGCTATATTAAAAGATTGGACGCGTAATGACTTTATACAGGACTGGGTACGTGGAAGAGCTGCATTGAATGTTAAACTCTCGAAGGAGAAGTTTCAGCGCCACCCTTATGAACCTTGTTATTTATACGAGTCCGGTATTCGGCCGTTGGAGCAATATCCCGTCAGAGGTGTGATCTGGTATCAGGGGGAATCAAACGCTCATAATTGCGAAGCTCATGAGAAGCTCTTTAAACTCTTAGTCGGTAGTTGGCGTAAGAACTGGAAGAATGAGGATTTGCCATTCTATTATGTACAGCTTTCCAGTATAGCTCGTCCTTCGTGGCCGTGGTTCCGTGACAGCCAGCGTAGAATGATGGCTGAAATTCCGAATACCGGTATGGCAGTATCAAGTGATTATGGTGATTCGTTGGATGTACATCCTAGAAATAAAAAACCGGTTGGAGAACGCTTGGCTCGCTGGGCATTGAATAAAACTTATGGAATGCATGATGTGTTGCCTTCCGGACCCTTATTTTGTCGGGCCGATTTTTGTGAAGATGTCGTATATGTTACTTTTGATTACGGCAAGGGGTTGAAGAGTTCGGACGGTGGTCCTTTGCGTACGTTTGAAGTTGCCGAGACAGACGGCGTTTATTATCCCGCAGTTGCCGAAATAATAAACGGTCAGATAAAAGTATATAGCGAACAAGTGAAACGTCCGCGATATATCCGTTATGGCTGGCAACCTTTCACACGTGCAAATTTGGTGAATGAGGCAGGTTTGCCCGCGTCAACTTTTCGTGCGGAAGCGCCCGAATCTTTTGTTGCCGATCTCCATTTACAAAGAATGGAGGGATTTCCTAAGTCGGAGAAAGGACTTAAATCAGGAGTCTCTGCCTGTTATGCAGGAATGCTGAATGGGAAACTGCTGTTGGCAGGAGGTTGTAATTTTCCCGGAATCCCCGCCGATGAAGGAGGAAAAAAGAAATACTATCAGGGGATTTATGTAGCAGAGATGAATCCAGATACAGTGTTTGTCTGGAATAAAGTTGGAGAACTTCCCGTTTCTGCCGCTTATGGCGTTTCTGTATCCTGTTCGGATGGAATCATCTGTATAGGAGGAACTGACGGTCAGGATGCACTAACTTCTGTTTATAAAATCCGCTGGGATGAGAAAAGCGAAAAGAATGGGAAAAATAAGAAGAAAGGGAAAGTCGTCATCGAAACATTACCGGCTTTACCTTATGCTCTGGATAATATGTGTGGGACGCTAATTGGGGAACAACTATTCATAGCCGGAGGAAATAGAAACGGAAAGCCATCCAATTCCTTCCTCCGACTCGATTTAACTAATCTTTCTGTAGGCTGGCATGAGTTACCGGAATATCCCGGAGATGCACGTACACAAGCCGTTTGTGCCGGCCAGCGTAGGGGAGACGACTACCGTTTCTATTTATGGGGAGGATTTGCTCCTTCTACGGAAGGAAAACCGGCAACACTTTCCACAAGTGGTTACTGTTATTCTTCCGTATCTCGGCAATGGATGCCTGTAGCTACTCCGAAAGGAAGTGACGGAGAGGTTGTATCTTTAGGGGGGGGAGCTGCCGTTGCATTAAATGATAGCTTGGTATTATGTACAGGTGGAGTAAACAAAGACATATTTCTAGCGGCTCTACGGTGTCCTGAAAAAGATTACCTCCTTCATCCGGTAGAATGGTATAAGTTTAATGACCGTATATTGGTCTATAATATCAATCTGGACATCTGGCAGGAAGTTGCCCGTACATCGCTGGTAGCGCGTGCCGGAGCTGCGTTAGTGGGGTGGGATAAAACATATTATAATATTAATGGAGAATTGAAGCCCGGTGTCCGTACTCCGGAAATTATAAAAATAACGGTCGAATAATGGGGGAAAATTGACAAAAAAGTAATATCTTTGACTCCGTTAATATCTAATACCCCCACTATGATATTGAATTTGACAGGAAAAAAGGCTCAGATAGCATGCGGACTACTATGTTGTTGCAGCATGGCGTATGCACAGAGTAATGACAATTCAGAAGTTGTACTTCTACACACAGGCTGGGAATTTTCTCAAGCAGGAACAGAACTATGGCGAACGGCAGAAGTGCCCGGTACAGTACATCAGGACCTTATTCACCACAAATTACTTCCTTCTCCTTTTTATGGAATGAATGAACAGAAGATTCAATGGGTGGAAAACGAAGATTGGGAATACCGCACTTCTTTTACCGTTACAATGGAACAATTGGAGCGGGATGATGCTCAGCTCATCTTTGAAGGTCTTGATACCTATGCAGATGTTTATCTCAACGGTTCCTTACTGTTAAAGTCCGATAATATGTTTGTCGGTTATTCGTTACCTGTAAAGCCACAAATTCGTCTAGGGGAAAACTTACTCCATATATATTTCCATTCACCTATCCGGCAAACTCTTCCTCAATATGCCTCCAACGGATTCAACTATCCGGCGGATAATGACCACCATGAGAAACATCTGAGTGTGTTCTCCCGTAAAGCTCCTTACAGTTACGGTTGGGATTGGGGAATCCGTATGGTAACTAGTGGTATTTGGCGTCCGGTAAAAATTCGTTTTTATGACGCCGCTTCCATTAATGATTATCATATCAAGCAACTGTCGCTGACAGAACACTCTGCCGAACTATCTAATGAACTGGAAATAAACAATATACTTCCTCAATCGATTCAAGCAGAAATACGGATTAATTATTCATTTGAAAAAGGAGAAGAAACTGTAATTAGCCGTTCTGTCACTTTGCAACCCGGACTCAACTCTATCCATATCCCTTCCGAAGTCCTGTCTCCGGTACGCTGGATGCCGAATGGTTGGGGCAAACCGGCTTTGTATGATTTCTCTGCTCAAGTTGTCTTTGACGGTAAAGTGGTAGCCGAGCAATCCCACCGTATCGGTTTACGTACCGTCCGGTTGGTGAACGAGAAAGATGCGGACGGAGAATCTTTCTATTTTGAAGTGAATGGCATTCCGATGTTCGCCAAAGGTGCCAACTATATACCACAGGACGCTCTATTGCCCTCTGTGACTACCGAACGCTATCAGACATTGTTCCGTGATATCAAAGAGGCCAACATGAATGTAGTCCGTATATGGGGTGGAGGAACGTATGAAGACGATCGTTTCTATGATTTGGCGGATGAAAACGGCATCTTGGTTTGGCAGGACTTTATGTTCGCTTGTACCCCTTATCCGTCTGACCCTACATTCTTGAAGCGGGTAGAGGAGGAAGCTTGCTACAACATCCGCCGTCTTCGCAACCACCCTTCGCTGGCTATGTGGTGTGGCAACAATGAGATATTGGAAGCCTTGAAATATTGGGGGTATCAGAAAAAATACACTCCGGAAATCTATCAGGAAATGATGTCCGGTTACGACAAACTCTTCCGTGAACTACTTCCCGCCAAGGTGAAAGAACTCGATGCTGACCGCTTTTATATCCATAGCTCCCCTTATCTAGCCAACTGGGGACGTCCCGAATCATGGGGAATAGGCGATAGCCATAATTGGGGTGTTTGGTACGGACAGAAACCTTTTGAATCATTGGATACCGACTTGCCACGTTTCATGAGCGAATTTGGTTTCCAATCCTTCCCTGAGATGAAAACTATTGCTACATTCGCAGCTCCTGGAGATTATCAAATCGAATCGGAAGTGATGAATGCCCACCAAAAGAGTAGTATTGGCAATGCTTTGATCCGTACTTACATGGAACGTGACTATATCGTACCTGAGAAATTTGAGGACTTTGTATACGTCGGACTGGTTTTGCAAGGCCAGGGAATGCGTCATGGCTTGGAAGCTCACCGTCGTAACCGTCCTTATTGCATGGGTACTCTATACTGGCAGTTGAACGATAGCTGGCCCGTCGTTTCATGGTCGAGTATCGACTATTATGGTAACTGGAAAGCTTTGCATTATCAGGCGAAACGTGCTTTTGCTCCTATTCATATCAACCCTATTCAGCGGAATGACAGCTTATGTGTCTACCTTCTTTCCGATCGCCTTGATACGTTGGAGAAAATGACATTAGAAATGAAAGTCATAGACTTTGAGGGAAAAAAGATCAGTAAACCGATGCTCTTGAAATCTTTGTCGGTTCCTGCAAATACCTCTCAATGTGTATATCGGACAAAACTTGACGCCTTACTGTCTTCGACAAAACGCCCGCTTTCGGAAGAACTCCTCCACTGCTTCATGCTGCTTACCTTGAAAGACAAATCCGGACATGTGGTAGATGAAACGGTTTATTTCTTTGCAAAGACCAAAGACCTACTTTTGCCCGAAACGACTATTTCCTATAAAATGAAGCAGACAGATGGCGAATGCGAACTGACACTTCTTTCTCCTGTTTTGGCAAAAGACGTCTTTATCGAAGTACCATTACAGGGTGCCCGTTTTAGTGACAACTTTTTCGATCTTCTGCCCGGAGAACGTAAAACGATTCTCATTACTTCTCCTCAAATAAAGAAAGGGGAGGAACTGCCTCTGACTGTGAAGCATATTCGTGAGACCTATAATTAAATAATTCTATTAATAACTTAACACCTAATTTTTTAGTTTATGAAACAACTCTTAAAATTAACGGGATGTCTGGCGGTAGCAGGGCTTTTTGCCTCTTGTCAATCGGCTCAGCAAGAAGCTGATTACCAGATTATTCCCATGCCTCAGGAAATTGTAACAGCCTCGGGAAACCCCTTCATTCTGAAGAGTAGTGTGAAGATTCTCTATCCGGAAGGTAATGAGAATATGCAACGTAACGCGAAATTTCTGGCAGACTACTTGAAAACAGCTACCGGAAAAGATTTTGTTATCGAAGCCGGAACAGAAGGAGAGAATGCAATTGTATTGGCACTTGGGACAGAATCCGAAAATCCGGAATCTTACCAATTGAAAGTTACCGGTGACGGAATTACAATCACTGCTCCTACAGAGGCCGGAGTATTTTACGGAATTCAATCATTGCGTAAGTCATTGCCTGTCGCAATAGGTGCGGAGATTGCTTTGCCTGCAGTAGAGATAAAGGATGCTCCCCGTTTCGCTTATCGTGGCGCACATTTTGATACGAGTCGTCATTTCTTTACTGTAGATGAAGTGAAGACTTATATTGATATGATGGCTTTGCATAATATGAATCGTTTCCATTGGCATATTACTGAAGACCAAGGTTGGCGTCTGGAAATCAAGAAATACCCGAAACTGACGGAAATAGGTTCTAAGAGAACGGAAACAGTTATCGGACGTAACTCCGGTGAATATGACGGCAAACCTTATGGTGGTTTCTATACGCAGGAAGAGGCTAAGGAAATAGTAGCGTATGCTGCCGAACGTTATATCACGGTTATCCCCGAGATTGACCTTCCGGGACATATGCAGGCTGCTCTTGCCGCTTATCCCGAATTAGGTTGTACTGGCGGTCCGTATGAAGTTTGGAGACAATGGGGTGTATCTGAAGATGTGCTTTGTGCCGGAAACGATCAGGTATTGAAATTCCTCGAAGACGTATATGCTGAATTGATTGAGATCTTCCCGTCAGAATATATCCATGTGGGTGGTGACGAATGCCCGAAAGTACGCTGGGAGAAATGCCCGAAATGTCAGGCACGTATCAAGGCATTGGGGTTAAAATCGGATGATAAACATAGTAAGGAAGAACGTTTGCAGAGTTTCGTAATCAATCACATTGAGAAATTCCTGAACGACCACGGACGTCAGATTATTGGTTGGGATGAAATTCTCGAAGGCGGACTGGCTCCTAACGCGACTGTAATGTCATGGCGTGGAGAAAGAGGTGGTATCGAAGCTGCCAAACAGAAACACGATGTGATTATGACACCGAATACCTATTTGTATTTCGACTATTATCAGACGAAAGATACGGAAAACGAACCTCTCGGAATTGGTGGTTATCTGCCGCTTGAAAGAGTATATAGCTACGAACCTATGCCGACTTCCCTTACTCCGGAAGAACAAAAATATATTAAGGGTGTGCAAGCTAATCTCTGGACTGAATATATTCCTACTTTCTCTCATGCGCAATATATGGTATTGCCTCGTTGGGCTGCATTGTGTGAAATCCAGTGGTCTACTCCCGACAAGAAGAACTATGAAGACTTCCTGTCTCGTTTGCCGCAACTGATTAAGTGGTATGATGCAGAAGGATACAATTATGCAAAACATGTGTTTAACGTAACAGCCGAATATACGCCGAACCCGGCAGACGGTACACTGGACATCACGTTGTCTACCATTGACAATGCCCCTATTCACTATACATTGGACGGTACGGAACCTACTGCCGCTTCTCCGCTTTATGAAGGTGTCCTGAAAATCAAGGAAAATGCAGACTTCTCCGCTATCGCTGTTCGTCCTACCGGAAACAGTCGTGTGATTTCAGAGAAGATCAATTTCAGTAAGTCCAGCATGAAGCCGATTGTAGCTAATCAACCGGTCAACAAACAATATATGTTTAAAGGTGAATCTACACTAGTAGACGGACTGAAAGGAAATGGCAACTATAAGACCGGTCGTTGGATTGCATTCTATAAAAACGATATGGATATGACTATCGACCTTCAGCAACCTACCGAGATTTCGAGCGTTGCTATTTCTACTTGCGTAGAGAAGGGAGACTGGGTGTTTGATGCAAGAGGATTTTCCGTAGAAGTATCAGACGACGGTAAGAACTTTACCAAAGTAGCTTCCGAAGAATACCCTGCTATGGAACAAAGTGATAAGAATGGTATCTACGAACATAAATTGTCATTCACTCCGGTGAAAACTCAGTATGTAAAGGTGGTTGCCTTGTCTGAAAGTAAAATACCGGAATGGCATGGAGGCAAAGGAAATCCTGCTTTCTTGTTTGTAGATGAAATCACAGTAGATTAATGAATATAAGAAATAGATGCACTAAAGTTTGTCTTTTCTTATGGGTATTGGGGATGTGCTTTGCGGCACATCCTCTTCATGCACAGTCCGTAATCCCTGTCCCTCTGAAAATAGAGCAGGGTACGGGCTCTTTTTTACTCTCAGAGAAAACAAAACTTTATACAAACATTCAAGGTGGAGAAGCTCGACTTCTGGAAAGCTATCTGCAAGCATTACCGGTTCATCTAAAGAAAGGAAAGAAAAAAGATACGCAGAACGTACTTTCTCTGTTGATAACCGAAAAGAGCGAACAGTTGCCTTCTCCCGAAAGTTATACCCTGTCCGTCACTCCGGAACGAATCCTTATCCGTGCAACATCGGGAGCGGGATTGTTCTACGGAATCCAGACACTGTTGCAATTATCTCAGCCTTCGGGAACAGGCTATTCCATTGCTTCTGTTGAAGTGCAGGATAGTCCTCGTTTCGCTTATCGCGGCTTAATGCTGGATGTATCCCGTCATTTCTTTTCTAAAGAATTTGTGAAGAAACAGATAGACGCATTGGCATTCTATAAGATCAACCGCCTGCATCTGCACCTTACAGATGCGGCAGGCTGGCGAATTGAAATCAAGAAATATCCTTTGCTTACAGAATTTGCAGCCTGGCGTACTGACGCCAATTGGAAGACGTGGTGGAACGGCGGACGTAAATACCTCCGTTACGATGAACCCGGAGCTTCCGGCGGCTATTACACCCAGGACGATATTCGTGAAATACTGGAATATGCCCGTCAGCATTACATCACGGTGATTCCGGAGATTGAAATGCCTTCCCATTCGGAAGAAGTGC
>ERZ791625.721-NODE-721-length-20443-cov-5.722337_pt1 | contig 20443 bp, 20 predicted proteins | sample MGYA00510267_ERZ791625 | MGnify/ENA primary metagenome ERZ791625 (study PRJEB30046, sample SAMN00715229) | human gut metagenome | study: EMG produced TPA metagenomics assembly of the A metagenome-wide association study of gut microbiota in type 2...
AGTGTTCGGAAACCTGCCGCAGTAATGCGGCAAGGCGCTGGGCACTTAGCCTACATCGGAAGCATGGCCAGTTTGAGTGGGCTGGGCCTGTGATTTTGTTCGTCTGTCTGGTGTTTGTCCTGCTGGCCCCCAATTACATCTGGGGTATCATCGGAATGTAAATGGAGAAAGCAATACAGAGAGAAAAAACAAAACGGAAAGAGGTGATGCACTATCTTTATCTGGGATTTTGTGGCTTCTACCGTGATGAATAACATCATCGACTGGTTTTATGGCCAAATCATCGGATTTCTCGGCAACTTTTTTGCCGAGATGGGGAACATGGGGACGGAGCTGTTTGACCTGGACTGGGTACAGGCTATCGTGTTGTTTTTCTCTCAGTTGGGGTGGGCACTGTTTGGTGTCAGCCTGGTGGTGTGCATTTTTGAATGTGGAATTGAATATTCCACTGGCCGCGCCAACATCCAGCAGACAGCTATCAATATACTCAAGGGCTTTCTATCTGTCTGCCTCTTCACCACGGTTCCAGTGCGCCTCTATACTTTGTCCGTTTCCCTGCAGGGCACCTTTTCTGCCGGACTGACCGGCTACGGAAGCAGCATTGGGACAATTGGTGAGGGTATCCTGGAAGATCTCAGTGGCGTAGAGAGTATCACAGAGATGGCCGGAGATTCTCTGAGCTTTGGTCTCGGTGTCATCACCAGCCCTATTATGGTCATCTTCTGCATCATACTCATGGCCTATGCAGTAATTAAGGTGTTCTTCGCCAACCTCAAGCGAGGTGGCATCCTACTGATTCAAATTGCAGTGGGGAGTCTCTATATGTTTTCCATCCCGCGTGGATACACGGAAGGTTTTATTCAGTGGATCAAGCAAGTCATCGGTCTATGTCTCACTGCATTTCTTCAATCTACCATTCTTGTGGCAGGGCTGATGGTGTTCAAAGAGCACGCTCTTCTTGGCCTTGGCCTCATGCTCTCGGCCGGAGAGGTGCCCCGGATCGCTGGAACATTCGGCCTGGATACAACCACCCGTGCCAACATCATGAGTGCTGTTTACACTGCCCAGGCCGCTATTAACACTACAAGAACCATTGCATCGGCGGTAATCAAATAATCGGACGCAGTTATTATATGTACTCCTGCATATTTTCTGATTCGCATGCCTCTGAAGTGCCAGGACTCAACAGTAATGTAAGCTAACTGATTGCGCAACAAATATTCTGTTGTATGTTCCACCGATGTAGTTCTTCTTCCAGAAAGGATGAATCTATGTTTATTTACCCAGAAAATCTAAAGGCCAAGGCCACTTTGTGGCTTTGGGAACTGCGGGATGTAGCCATAATTGGCATAGGATTCCTTTTTTCTGTGTTGGCAATTGCCCAGACGGGTCTCCTGCTCCCGCTGGTGGTCACAGTCATCTTCGCCTTCTTGAGCATCCGGCTGGAGGGTTCCAGCATTCTGGACTTTCTCCGCTATGCCATGTGCTTTTTGATTTTACAGCAGCAGTATTATGAATGGGGGGAAAGTATTGAATAGATTGCAGAAAAAAGAATTGCGTCAACGACAGACTACCCGCCAACTCATGGGGATCAGCCAGCTTACCGAACACGGCGCTAAGACTGCCGGAGGGGAGCTGGTCTTTTTCATGATCAGGCCAGACAACTTGTCTGTCCTCTCCAGTGAAGGTATCCGAGGGCGAGTCAAAAGCCTGACAGATCTCTTGTGCGGAACTCAGGAGGTACGCATGCTGGCTCTGGACTCCAGGGAGTCTTTCCAGCGCAACAAGGACTGGTATCGCCAGCGATTGGAGCAGGAGGAACTTCCGGCCATCCGGGAGCTCCTGCGACAGGATGCCGCCCATCTGGATGAAATCCAGTCTGCCACCGCCTCGGCAAGAGAATTTGCCCTGGTTTATCGGCTTGGCCCGCAGGAATCTGGCGAGGACATCAGTCGCCTGCGACAGACGGAACGGAGCCTTCGAGATCTGGGGTTTCGGGCTCGGCTCGCCTCGGAGCAAGACATCAAGCGTCTTCTGGCGGTCTACTACCAACAGGATGTGACCACGGAGTCGTTTGAAAACTGTGATGGCGAAAGGTGGGTGAAGGAAGATGGCTAAGAAAGTACAGAAAAAAAAGAAAGGTAAGGTAACGCCTCAGCCGCAGGAAGTACGCCCCAAGGATTTCCTGGATCTCATTGCTCCGGCCGCGGTAAAATTTAACACCGATCACTACATTTGCGGGAGCATGTACCATTGCACTCTGGCCCTGCGCAGTTATCCCGCTACAACAGATGGGCTGGCTCTTCTCCAACACTTAGGGGAAAAGAGTGGCGTTACCCTGAGCATCTACGCCAGACAGGTGACCACTGCCGAGGAGAACGGTATCCTTCACAATGCCGAAAATAAAAACCGCATGGCCCGAAGCAGTACCAACAATATGAAACAGGCCGTCACCGCTGAAGGCAACCTGCAGGATGTGGCAGAGCTTATCGCAGCTATGCGGAAGAACCGCGAGCCACTGATCCACTGTGCAGTATACATCGACTTGTCCGCCAGAGATCCGGAGAGTCTTCGCGTTCTCCGAGAGGAGGTAACGGCGGAATTGATCCGGAGCAAACTGGAGGCAGACCGGCTTCTTCTACGCCAGCAGGACGGCTTTCTCTCCTCCAATCCTATGGGGCGCAACATCTTTAAGAGCCAGTATGAGCGAGTCCTGCCCGCTGGCTCCGTGGCCAACCTGTACCCCTTCAATTATTCCGGCAAGACCGATCCCCACGGGTTCTATGTCGGGCGGGATCGTTACGGCTCCAACATTATCGTGGACCTGGACCGACGGGCTGAGGACAAGACTACCGCCAGTGTGCTCATTCTGGGCAACAGCGGCCAGGGAAAGAGCTACCTGCTCAAACTCCTTCTGTGCAATATCCTCGAGGCGGGCAAATCTGTGATCTGCCTTGATCCAGAGCATGAGCTCATTGACCTGTGCTCCAGTCTGGGGGGATGCTTCATTGATCTGATGAGCGGCCAGTATCAAATCAATCTGCTGGAGCCCAAGGTATGGGATGTCAGCGGTGAGGATGACCCAGAGGCACCTGCTACCTTCCGCCAGAAAACCAGGCTCAGCCAGCACATTTCTTTCTTAAAGGACTTTTTCCGTTCATACAAAGGCTTTGCGGATCAGCATATTGACACGATAGAACTGATGCTGGAGCGTCTCTATCAAAGATGGGGTCTGAACGACCACACGGATTTTGGCTCCCTGATCCCCACAGACTACCCAATCCTCTCCGATCTCTACAATGTCATCGAAGACACTTACCAGAACTACGACCAGGAAAAAAATCCTCTTTACCCACAAGAACTGCTGCGGGAGATCCTGCTGGGCCTACACTCAATGTGTCGAGGTGCAGAGAGCAAATTCTTCAACGGCCACACCAACATCACCAGTTCCCGTTTTCTGGTGTTCGGAGTAAAGGGACTCCTCCAGGCCAATAGTGGCGTGAAAAACGCTATGCTGTTCAATATACTGTCCTTCCTCAGTGATAAACTGCTCACTGAGGGCAATACGGTAGCTACACTGGATGAGCTGTATATCTGGTTGAGTAATCTCACTGCTGTAGAGTATATCCGCAACAGCCTGAAACGGGTGCGGAAGAAAGAATCTGCCCTGATTCTGGCCTCACAAAATCTGGAGGACTTCGATCAGCCTGGTGTCCGGGAGCTGAGCCGTCCCTTATTTGCTATCCCCACCCATCAATTTCTCTTTAACGCGGGCAGTGTGGACAAGCGTTTCTACATGGAAAATCTCCAACTGGAGCCTTCAGAGTTTGAGCTCATTCGCTATCCCCAGAGAGGTGTATGCCTCTACAAATGCGGCAATGAACGGTATCTGCTGGAGGTTCATGCGCCTCCGCACAAGGAGAAGCTCTTCGGGAGCGCCGGCGGGCGATAACCATCAAACAGAAAAAGGAGGTGAGGATCGGTGAGCACCGCTGTGGCTGCCGCAATCAAAGCGGCTCTTCTCGCCTTGACAGACGAGAACGCCAGAAAGAAAATCGGATGGGTACTGGTAGCCATCTTCTCACCAGTAATTCTGCTCATCGCCCTACTGTGCTCCTTGGCATCCGGCGGAGCTGAGCATAACATCAGCGTGGTAGAGTTGTGCTTCCACGGCGGAGCTTTACCTGCAGATACCCCGGTGGAGTATCGGGAGTATATTGAGGAAATGCGGGATAGCTTTTCCCAATTGGATACTCTGATCGCTCAGGCAAATGAAATGACTGAGTATGAGGAAAGCCTTGATGCAACACGCATCAAGGCTATTTTTTATGCTCTGTACTTCGGCGCAGATAACCCAGAGGCCAACGCAACCCAGGGATTTCTGGACTGTTTTGTTGCCTATGAGGAGCGAACTTCGACCCCAGATGAGGAAGACAGTGAGGAGGAACTGGAGGAGTCCTATACCGTAGCCATCCCTATTACTGACATGGAAATCGTGTGGTCCAATTTGGTTTCCTTCACCGGAACAGCGATCTCAGAAGAACAGAAAGCCAATGCGGATAGCATCTATAACCAGATTCGCTACGGTGTCTCCACCGGGCCAGAGGACTGGATACCGGGGGCTGAGGTGCCCTATATTGGCGCAGATGGATTCTGTTCCCCCATTGGGGCAGGATGGGAGAGTCGCGTCACATCGGAATTCGGTTACCGGAGAGATCCGTTCACCGGAGAACTTAAAGGGCATACCGGCATGGATCTGGCAGTTCCCACCGGCACACCCGTGCGGGCCGCACTTCCCGGAACTGTTACTGTGTCCCAGTACAGTAGCAGCTACGGCTACTATGTGATGATCGATCACGGCGACGGTTTGTCCACTCTTTACGCTCATAATTCCAGGTTGGTAGCTCAAGTCGGAGATACCGTTGAGGCCGGGGATATTGTGTCTGTGTCTGGCTCCACCGGGCGCTCCACAGGACCACACCTCCACTTCGAAGTGCGTGTCAACGGGCAGCGCACCGATCCGAGAGCTTATCTGCCAGCATCATGAGGATGACCACTATCTCAGGAAATCGGAGGCAAATTGGACTGCTATTCTCACCGCAAAGCAGGAATCCACTCCCACAATGGAACTGTAAATTTAAGGTTAGGAGGAAGTAATTTTATGAAGAAAGCGACCATCACCATCGCCTTTGACCAAGCAAAACTCAAAGCTATCCAGTTCTATGCTGCCAAAAGCGGCACCTCCCTGGAATCAGAACTGGACGCCTTCATGGACAAGCTCTACAAGCGGTATGTGCCTTCCCAGACCAGAGAGTACATCGAGAGCATGGATGAGTCGGAGGAGCGGCCCCGCTCTCGGGCGGCCAAGGTTGAGCATCCTGTCGCCACTGTTCAGGCTGAGGAGGGTGTGTAATGAGCAATTCCTATTCCGCCGAGGTGTGGCTTAACGAGCATCGCTGGAATGCTCTGGAGGAAGTTTTGGAGAAGCAAGGCACAAGCATTGAGAAATATTTGCAGACCTACCTTGTGGATCTGTACCAGGAGATGGTGCCAGAGGAGCAGGTGACAGAAATCGAAGCTATCATCCAGCAGGAAAACATGGAGGCCCAACGGGAGCGGGAGGCACGGAAAGTTTTCTCTGCATTCCGCCTGCTGGAAAACGGGAAAGACCATTGTCTGGTAACTGAAACATCCAAAGAGTTCCTGGATGCCGCTCGGCTTCTGCGCAAGTATCTGCAAGAAGGTGCGGGTGGTGCTGAGGTCTTTGCCCGGAAAATCCACGACAGCTATGAAATCTCCATAAACCGATTTGTAGAATTGACACAGGAGCGGCTGGAGAATACCGGGCGTGTCGCTGGGGTGTTTGAACTGGATTTTGACAAGCAGTCGTTCTCCGCAGTCAACATTATGGATGGCTGGAAAAGCTATTGGTTCCAGGATGTTAGCGCCGCTGCCTACCATGCGTTCCGAAAGGAGCACAGCTCCAAAGAGGAGCGTTGGAAAAAATTTGTGGCCAGGTTAGAGGGAAAAGAACTGACTGACCGAGAACTTTGCGCCTCCCTGAAGGCCCTGCGGGAGCTCCGGCCTGGGGATCTTTGGTTTACAGATTCGGCCAAGCTCGTGGGGCATATGTTAGATTTTCAGGTGTACTGCGCCAGCGAAGAAGTGTCGATGGAGGTATTTGGCCCTGCGGTAAAACACAATGAAGCCGGGAGCCGGCTCGATATCTATGCCAGCTATGATGCAGTCCGTCAGAAGGTTCGGGACCAACTGGAACTGATTCTATATCGCAAAGGCGGCACTTGGAAGAAGTCCTTTACCTACGCTCTCTCCCCATCAGAGCAGGAGCTTCTGGGGACTGAAATGGAGACCTATTGCCAGCAGCGATACGAGAAAAAGCCGAATGACCTCTATGCGGATCTGCGCAATCAGGATGGCGGAATGCCGCCCAAACTGAATAGTGGGGACTGTCGGCTGGATCTACAGCGAATTTCCTTTGAGGATGACATCTCCGAATCCCAGGGAAAGCTGTCCTTTTATGTGCCGGTCACCTTCGACCCAGACGCAGTATTTGGGACTCGCGTGACCTTGGATTCCAACGACGACTGGATCAATGTCTATGCTGGTTTTGATCTGGAGACAGGAGAGCCAGAGCAGGTTCTGACCGTGGTGCTCGCCTGCGGCGATGGAAACGAGTTCGAGTTTTCCTATCCATTGAACGAATCGGAGCGGGAACAGCTTCGTGAAAAAATGGAGGACTACTGCCAGGCTCAGACCGGAATGTCGCTGGAGAGTTATCGGCAAGAACTGCTGATCGAGCAGGAACCCCAGATGTAACTGATGGGAGCCGTCCTTGTGGGCGGCTCCCATTCCATCTTCCCCGTTGTTGCCCCTGTGTCCGCCCGTGTTGCCCCTTTGGGGGCGGGGGTGGCATCCATACCCCCTCGAGGCGGTGAGAGCGGCTGAAAAGGGCCGTGTGGCCTGATTTAACGCCTGATCCACACCTCGGCATAGTCGCCTTGGAGCAGAGAGGCTGCGCAACGCAGTGCGCATGCTTTTCCGGCTGTGAAAAGCGAGGATATGGGGCTTTTGTTGAGGAGAACCGAGGGGACGATTTTTGTGCGGGATAAAGGCCGGGGGTCACACAGCCCCCCTTGGCCAGCTGACACCGCCCCGCAATGCGGGTCGGGGAGCGATTTGGCGGGGATTAGATTTCAGCCCCTGGGGTCACACCGGGGGTCTTATTCCATACAAAGCCCCCAGTATCAGGCGTTTGCCCGGTTCATGGCGGGGATATCGAAGAATTGGAGGTACTTTATGCCCAGAAATACAATCAAATTTGCGCTGAGGATCTCCCCGGAGACTCAGCAGCTCGTTAAAGAACTCTGCCCGCGGGACAACTGTCAGAGCCAGAACGAATTCATTGAGCGGGCTATCCGCTTCTACGCCGGATATGTCTCCGGCAAGGAGGCGATAGAATATCTGCCGCCTGCTCTGGTGGCCGCCATGCGAGGCACGATTCACGACAGTGAACAGCACATCGCCAGCCTGCTCTTCAAGCTGGCTGTGGAAATGGATATGGTCATGAATATCATGGCAGCGGATCGTGGCCTCACAACAGAAGATCTCCGGACGCTCCGCGGCCGATGTGTTCAGGAGGTGCGGGAAACCCATGGCCGCATCTCTTTCCAGGATGCGCTTTCTTATCAGAAAGGCGGAAGAAAAAAAGAGTAGGAGGTTATAGTCATTGCCGCGCCTGATCTTCAAGTGCCCGCATATTAAAGGCGGCACAAGCTCCTCTGCTTCCCATCTTGGCAACTATGTGAAGTACATGGCAACTCGTGACGGGGCCGAGCGGGTCCAATGGGAGCAGGATCAGCAGCCGGCCACAGAACAGCAGAAAAAACTGGTTGCCCAGATCGTCCGGGACTTCCCACTCAGCTGTGGCATGTTTGAATATGAGGACTATCAGACATCTCCTACTCAGGTTAATGCCTCAGATTTTATAACACGGGCGCTGGAGGAAAATTTTGATAGAGCCGCCAAACGAAAGAACTATATTCAGTACATTGCCAACCGACCTCACGCCCAGCGTATCGGGACCCACGGTCTGTTCACCAGCGTGGATGGACCGCTGACGCTGTCACAGGTGGCGGAGGCGGTATCCAGCCACTCTGGAACCGTGTGGCTCCCTATCATCTCCCTGCGTCGAGAGGATGCCGCTCGCCTGGGGTACGACAATGCGGAGAGTTGGCGGAATCTCTTGAGCAGCTACGCCATGGAGATGGCCCAAGGGCTGAAAATTCCCTGGGAGGATTTTCGCTGGTACGCTGCCTTCCACAATGAATCCCACCATCCCCACATCCACATGGTCTGTTACAGTGCCGATCCGACAAAAGGATTTCTTACCAAGCAAGGAATTGCGGACATCAAATCCGGATTGGCCAAAGAGATCTTTCGAAATGAATTGACAGAGCTCTACCGACAGCAGACTCAGCGCCGAGATACATTGAATCAAGACGCCGAGACTGTGATGCAGGAACTGCTCCGGAGAATGGAGGATGGGACTGCGGATAATCCCCGTATGGAGGAACTCATGACACATCTTGCTGACCGCCTGCGATTCACCTCTGGGAAAAAGCAGTACGGCTACTTAAAAGCGCCATTGAAAGCGGTGGTGGATGAGATCGTGGACGAGCTGACCAAAGATCCCCGTGTTGCCAAAGCCTATGATCTCTGGTATCAGATGCGGGAGGAAGTGCTCCGCACCTATAGAAATGACCTGCCGGAGCGCCTGCCGCTCTCGCAACAGAAGGAATTCAAGCGTATCAAAAACATGGTGATCCAGGAGGCAGTGCGCTTAGGGGAACTGAATCAAGTATTCCAGCCAGAGGAAAATGCCCAGGGCCAGCATGAAAAAGATGGGGAGCAGCCACCGAACAAATTGGAACGCCTCCGGCAAGCGGCGGAACGCGGGAATCCCTCTGCACAGTATCACCTGGGAAAGCTCCTCCTCCAAGGAAACGAAATTCCCAAAGATCCCAAGGATGCTGTCCGCTGGCTCACAGAATCGGCAGAACAGGGCAATCAATATGCACAATATGCTCTCGGTAAAATTTATCTGCTTGGAAAGGACGCTCCCAAAGACTCCGGAACTGCTCGAATGTGGTTTCAGCGATCCGCAAACCAGGGAAATCAGTATGCACAATATTTTGTGGATCACATGGATGACCACCGAGCTGCTCCTTCTGCGCAATCGATCATCCGCCTGCTGTATCACATGGCAAATATCTTCCGGGAGCAGACACCTCCCTCCGCTCCCGGCGGCATCCGATCTGGAGTTGACCGAAAGCTACGGAGGAAAATCTGGGAAAAGAAAGTTGCTATGGGCCACAAGCCCGATGACCACGAAGAACCAATGATGAATCTGTAATGGAGGTGCTCTCTTGAAAAAGAACTATCATAATTCTTTCCTGTCCCATGAAAAGCGAAATCCTACTCTGGATCGTATCCAAGAGCAGAAAAAGTTTGCAGCGGTGCGACAGATTCCCTATCATCGGCGGATGCGGAAGCGGCGGAAATAAGGAGGAAAACCGATGCCCTACATCCACTTTACTGAGGAACAAAAGCTCCAAGCCAATTCTGTGGATCTGGTTGAGTTTCTCCGCCGACAGGGAGAAAAGCTCATACCATCTGGCCGAGACAAGCGCCTTACTTCCGATCACAGCATAACAGTGCGTGGAAACGAATGGTACGACCATGAGGCGCAGGTGGGCGGGAAAGCAATCTCCTTCGTACAGACATTCTACGGCCTGTCTTACCCAGATGCTGTGAAGCGTCTGTTGGACGGTGAAGGAATTGCCTACCCACAGGCACAGCCGAAGTCAAAGGAGAAAAAACAGTTTGCTCTTCCACCAGCCAATCAGAATATGCGTCGCACCTACGCCTATCTGCTTCAAGAGCGGCTCATCAGCCGTGACATCCTATCTGCCTTTACCCATAGGAAATTGATTTATGAGAGCCGGGAATTATCCAAGGATAAGACGAAAGAATACCGCAATGCCGTGTTCGTTGGATTCGACGAGCACGGCATTGCCCGTCATGCCCATAAACGGGGCCTTTATTCCAACGGCCAGAGCTATCGGGGCAATGTGACCGGCAGCGACCCCCGATACAGTTTTCACTGGACAGGAACCAGTAACCAACTCTATGTGTTTGAGGCCCCTATTGATCTGTTGGCGTTTCTCTCCCTACATCCGACAGCGTGGGAAGCACATAGCTATGTGGCCCTCTGTGGCACTGGCGAACATGCTATGCTTTGGATGCTACAACAGTCTTCTGCGCTTCAGGATGTTATTTTCTGCTTGGACCACGATGCGGCAGGGATCGAGGCCACAGGGCGGCTCACAGATATCCTGCAGGAGTACGGCGATTTTCAGATCACGATCATGCAGTCCCAGTATAAAGACTGGGATGAGGATCTAAAGGCTCAACATAACCTGCCCGCTCAGCCAGCTGAAGAACATCCTCAATTGCTGTCAGCCAAATCCGTCTGTGCTCGGATCGCCATGAAATGCATGGGCGTTAAGCTGGATAACTTGCCCCAACGGTTATTGGCGATGTTCCAGTTTTACTGCACCTGTATGGAAGAAAATAAACTGGGAACGGCTATGGACTGCATCGAGGAAGTAGCAGCTATGTCCTTGCAGGTTGTTCTACGGGAGTGCCGTCAGCTCGGCACGGACTTGACAATAACCCAGGGAGAACAGTTCCTTCAAAGTCGTATTCTGCCCCACCAGAATCGCGGCAAACTGAAAAACCGCACAGATGAGATTTCAGCATTGATCCAACGGGCAGTTGATCAGAGCAGTACTCCGGGAATACGCGGCGAGGCAGAGAAAAGAGCGATTGCCGGCGCATGGCTGGATCTTGCTATTGCCTGTGCCAAAGTATCGGTCAAACAGGATGCGGATGAGAGGAGGCTCATGCATACGGAGGAGCCAACCCCATCAGGACAAGAACAATCCATGCAAGCCGTATAGAAGAATCACCATTTCGGATTGACTCCATCAAACAGAGATGCGACAAAGGAACCATCTAAGCCTATCCTAAACCCTGAAACATGTAATATCATACACTGAACCGCATTGTACCACCTTCTGATATTGAGACGATCTCATATCAGAAGGAGGAAAATGTGTCGACTCAAATTATTTTTATTGTTGTCTGTGGTCTGGGCCTCCTGCTCATCGCTGCAGCCACACATTTCTCCGGGCAAGGTTCTCTGGACAATATCAAATCCAAAACTGTGGGCGATGGACAGCATGGAACTGCACGCTGGGCTACAAAACGGGAGATCCAGAAAACCTTTGCCCATGTACCGTTTCAGCCGGAACTTTGGCGCAAAGGAAAGAACCTCCCTAAGAAACAGGGCTTGATCCTGGGATGTGAAGGACGCAAGGACCATGTCATCGCCATCGTTGATACAGACGACATCCACGCCATGGTTACCGCCGCCAGCGGCGCAGGCAAAACGGCATACTTCTTATACCCCAACATCGAATATGCCTTGGCCACAGGAATGTCCTTTCTCTGCACAGATACCAAGGGAGATCTATTTCGCAACTATGCTGGGATCGCTAAGGAGAACTACGGCTTCCAAATTGCCGTACTGGATCTTCGAAATCCCACCCGGTCAGACGGGAACAATCTGCTCCATTTGATCAACCGGTACATGGATGTTTACAAGACCGATCCAAAAGATTTGTCCGCCAAAGCCAAAGCTGAAAAGTACGCTAAAGTCCTTGCCAAAACGCTCATCAACACCAGCGGCGGGGACAGTGCCCAGTATGGACAGAACGCCTACTTCTATGACGCTGCAGAGGGCCTCCTGGCCTCCATGCTGATGCTGGTGGCAGAGTATCTGCCGACCCAGGACAAGGATGGCCATCCCATTGAGGAAAGGCACATCGTCTCCGTATTCAAACTGGTTCAGGAATTGCTGGTTCCCAGTCAGATCAAAGGAAAAAACCAGTATCAGCTTCTCATGGATAAGCTGCCGGAAAACCACAAGGCCAAGATGCTGGCCGGTTCTGCGCTCACCACCTCCGACCAGGCTATGAAGTCTGTGATCTCCACGGTACTCTCAAGGTTGAATGCTTTTCTGGACAGCGAGATGGAGCAGATCCTGTGTTTCGACACTGCCATCGATGCAGAAATCTTCTGCAATCAAAAATCCGCTATTTTTATCGTACTGCCGGAGGAGGATCAGACCAAGTATTTCATGGTCAGCCTTATTCTCCAAAATCTCTATCGGGAGATCCTCACCGTTGCGGACGAGAACGGCGGCCGACTAAAGAATCGGGTGGTGTTTTTTGCGGATGAGTTGGGAACTTGCCCACCCATCCAGTCACTGGAGCTGATGTTTTCCGCATCTCGCTCCCGTGGCCTGATGTTGGTGCCCATCGTGCAGAGCATCACTGGCCAGCTCCAGAAAAACTACGGTAGAGAAGGCTCAGAGATCATAGTTGATAACTGCCAGGTGAATATCTTCGGTGGCTTTGCACCCTCCAGCCAGACAGCAGTGGAGGTCTCCAAGGCACTTGGAAGCCGAACAGTCATGAGCGGCTCCATCAGCAGAGGAAAAAACGACCCATCCCAGAGCCTCCAGATGATAGAGCGCCCCTTGATGACACCGGACGAGCTAAAGACCATGCCCAAGGGAAGCTTCATTGTTGCCAAGACGGGCGTCCATCCAATGAAAGTACGGCTGCGCCTATTTCTTGATTGGGGAATCCGATTCGGCAAGCCCTATGAGGTGCCGGAGCGGGCTCAGCGCCCCGTGGCCTATGCCAGCAAACAGGAACTGGAGGAGGCAATTATCCTCCGTCACTATTCACCTTCTGGTGAGGATTTTGAGGAGGAACATGGCTCTGAGCCTGCAGCAAATGGAGGGGCATCCCCTGCCCCTATGGAGTATGGGGAGACACATAAGAGCGCCGTTCGACTCTGAAAGGGGGAAACCATATATGACAAATTTTCGAGCTATCTACTCTTCTGACCTGAGCCACCGAGCCAGGGTGGTCTATATGTATCTGGCAGATCGAGCTGACCGGGACGGAAAATGCTGGCCAGCCATTAAGACCATTGCGGCTGAACTGAACCTCTCCCGGTCCACCGTCAAACGGGCGCTTGATGACCTATGTAAAGCCGAGCTATTGACCAAGGAGACTCGTTGGCGAGAAAACGGAGGCCTGACCTCAAATCTCTATCGGATCTCCTGATAAAGCAGCAGACTCTCCCCGCCAAGGGGAGAGTCTGCTTTTCTCATGGACCGAGGAACGGTTCATGATGGACCATCCAGAAGGACCCACTCTATCAGAGATTTTAATACAGAGAATAGTCAGTATCACTCAGAATGCTTTATCAGCACTTCTACAACATCGAATATCCTCTTCTGGTCTTTTGCTGACAAAGTCTTTAGCTGGTCGCTAAATGTGGATGCTTTTATTTTATATCCTTCTCGTAGAACATCAGATAGCACCATATCTGCGGAGACAGATAGTGCGTTGAGAATATCGATGAATGTTTCAAGGGATGGTATCTTTTCCCCTCGCTCAACTGCACCAATATAATTCGTACTCAGTCCAGTAATCTCTGCCAGATCCTCTTGTCGCAGTTTCTGGAGATGACGGAACTCGCTTATGTGTTTCCCGATAGACTCAAGCCCCATCGTGATACCTCCTAAGAGAATTGCTGTATCACTGATAGTATAAGTTGAGTCTCAAATACAATACACCATCCAACAGGGAATGACCAATGCTATTGGAGTTGATTATTTTGTGAAATTACAATATAATGACAAATGGTACTCATCGAAATGGAACGCCCCACAGTTATTCAATAGTAACAGATAATGTGTTTGGATCTAAAGTCCATACAGACTTTCCTAAAGAATGTGCATAGGTTACTGTCATGCCAGTACCGCTGGGGCTTCCGTCCCAAACTGCTAAAACAAAATCAGCATTTTCCACCATGTAGCGATTTCTCTTCTGCATACAGTCAGATGAGTAGTGCCTTTGAAGCATTGTCTCCTTATCACATCGCTCCACGATTTCAAAATATCTATTTCGGTAACGCTCGGACCACTTTGCAGCCTGGGTTTCACACGGAAGCGCGCATTCAAGAGTAATAAAGGGAAAATCAGTCTTTAAGTCCAGCACCATCTCAGCAGCGTATGTATCAATTCCAAGAGCCATGCCCGAAATAAAGTGTGTGACATTTTTCTGTTCGATCATCTGCACAATAAGTTTACGGAGCTCTGCTTTTAAGCGCAAACACCGTTCATCTGTCTCATCAAAACGGAATGGAAGGTTTTGTGGTCTGTGTCCTGTAAAGGCGCACTTCAATCCAGCCACATATCTCTTTCTGGTGAATGGCAGTATCTTTTCTAACATTGTACTCTCCCTCGTATATATGGATTAGCAGCATGGTGTATAATGCTAATCCATAGTATAACATACGGCGAGAGATATGCACTAAAAAATAACAAAGGCCGCAAATCATCATTTGCTGCCTTTGTGTTCAATGCTATTTCTTTTTCTTGGCCTGGGCAATTAATAATTCAATGATTTCCAAAATCCGCTGCTGCTCTTCTGGCGGAAGTCCCGCAATCTTTTCTGAAAGCCATGTTGTCCGGTATTCGGTAGTATGCTCGATTACATCGCAGAAGATCGAGTCTGCAGATGTTTCCAGACCATTGATAATGGCAACTAACTTTTCATATCGCGGAAATGATGCGCCTCGCTCAATAGTCGAAATGTAATTTGTGGTCAGGCCAAGTTGCTCTGCAAATTGCTCTTGCGTCAATCCCAACTCCTCACGGCGCTGCTTGATTCGCTCCCCGATCCGTCTATCAATCATCTCGAAAGTCCGCTGCTCCTTTCTGTGGTGATACAATTTAGTATAAGGATTAGCGGCACATTCATACAGAAACGCTAATACATAGAAAGTGGATTAGCGAATTATAGCTGAAGGAAGTTTTTAGATTAAGACATTCAGGTAAACAAAGCGTAAATTTATCACGCTAACATAAATACATCTTTCGGAACACCAGAGAATATGATATAATTCATTCAAATTGTGCCCTTCTCAGGCTCTGTATTTGGGCATGATTATGAATCATGAGGTTACACGATGAAAGAAAACCCGGAGCAGCTAATCACTGCATCTTTGATATATGAGGAAATTATTTTATCTGTGGAGGAAACCACATCTGGCAGTGGATGTGGCTCCTCTTGTGCGGCCTTTTTATGTCCTGCGTTCGTCTGTCCTTGTGGCAGTGCGGCGCAGGGCATTTTTTATTGTTCAGAAAGAGGTGGCCTGATATGAGTTTACCAAAACGAAATAGTGCGGACGGGCGCTGTTACTGGATGAAGCCAGAGGTACAGGAGGAACTGCAGCCGCTCTTTGACCAGTGCATCCAGGATGCCATTGACGGGAGAATCACGCGGCTTGATTCCCTCTGGCCACCGGTCGTGGTCAGCAGCGAAGGCGCGCCCTTTGAGGTGTGGCAACTGCTTCGGACATGGACCGAAGCGCAGCGGGCTGAGACCCTTGACGCGGAAAAGGCCATCGCCTTCAGCGAAAACCTGCGCCGCCAGAGCCGGTGGGGTGAAATTGACCACCATTTACTTGATATGCTGAAACGGGAGCTGCAGGAGAAGTATTTTGTCGTGACAGGCAATGAAGATGACCACTTCTGGGATCGGGAGTATTCCCTGAAACCAGATATCCGTGCAGAGCAGGTCCCGGAGCCGCTGCTGCGTTTTGCCTGCTATGTGGCGGTGAGCTATAAAGTGTATGGTTTGGACTTTCAGTATCTGGACGCCAATTACCTCTTCGGATTGGTGGAGAAAGTCCGTCCGAATATGGTGAAAAAGCTCCGGGAACATGGGACCGGCAGGCTGCCGATCTCTCTGCAAAAACGGAAAACAGAGCACTTCACCGCATCGGCCAACGATGCCTTTGCCGTGATCCGTATTACTGCCAGGGACAATACGGAGGAATGCTGCCATGAAGTGCTGGACTATCTGTGTGAGGTTCTTTCGCAGGAGGATTTTCCCCGCAGCTATGCGGTGGAGTTCAAAGGGCCGGAAAAGAGTTATCTTCCCATCACAGGACTGCCCAAAAAGGGAATAAACCAGCTCTTTGCCTGTGCTGTGCAGTACCCCGGCCTCCACCCCCTGATGGAACGGTATGCCCGGCTTGCCATGCGGCAATATGAGCAGTACACCAATCTCAGCGATGAGCAGTGCGCGCTCCCCGGAAGTTTTGCCGTGTTCGCCCTGGGAATGCTGGGGCAAGAGTGGCGGCAGCTGGTATGGGATTATCTCGATCTCTGTGATGATGAGCACTCCCGCTTACAGGAAAAATTCCTCCGGGAGTATGTGAAACAGTTCGGATTTACCGCCGATACCGTCCCTGTATTTGTCCGTGGGGTGCTGTCCATGCAGAACATGAAGTATTCCAAGGACTATACCGCGTGGATGGCAAATGCAGAAAGCCTGGACGCTCTGCTGGAGGCAAAAAGCCACCTGTCCGAGATCGTTCCAAGCGGTTTTTCCTCCGACGAGGATGACGATGATGACGAGGCCGAGGAACCCGCCGAGGAAACAGAAGCCAGCCCGGAGGAAGTGCTGCAATACGCATGGGAAACAATCTGCTATGTGATCTGGGGCAAAGCCAGCGCCAAGGGTGGTCAGAAAGTGGTGGAAGCAGCTCCGGAGGAACTGAAGGAACTTTACCGACAGATTTTTATTCCGATAACGGAGAACCTGGAAGGAAGTGGTGGCCTGCTATGAGTTTGCCGAAACGCGACGGCGTACAAGGTCGTTATTATTTGATCCAGAAACCAGATACGAACCCCGAAGTGCTGGAACACGCCGATCAATGCATCCAGGATGTGTTGGATGGAACTGCAAAAGAAAACCATTCCGGCTATCCGGTGGTCGTTCGGAACCAAAGCGGAACGCCCTTTCTTCCCAGCCAGCTCCTGGAGCGGTATCTGTCCAAACTGCCTTTGAAGGGATTCCCCTACGAGGAAGCTGTTATATTCTGCGATGCCCTACGGCGGTTGGTGGGCTGGAGGGAGATTGGCCACACCTTGGGAAAATACATCAAACACCAGGTGCAGGAGAGGTTTTTTGAGATTAGAGAGAATGAGGACTACTTTTCGCCTTTCCCACTCTGTACCGCATGGCCGGAGCTGCGGCCGGAGGATGTGGACGAGAACCTGCTGCGCTTTACCTGCTATGTGGCGGTCTGCTATACGGTGTATGGAGCCAGCGATAATACGGTTATAACCGAACACTACCTTGATCTGGTTTCCCAGCTTCGCCCGGATATGGTGAAGCAGCTGAAAACATCTGGCAGCGGCAAATTGCCAAAGAACATCCAGCGGCGTAAGACGGAGCATTTCACCGCATCGGCCAATGATGCATTTGCTACCATCCGCATCACCGCCAGGGACTCCACCGAGGAGTGCTATGCTGAAATCCTGGACTACCTGTGTGCGGTGTTGGAGCAGGAGGAATTTCCCCGCAGTTACTCGGTGGAGTTCCGTGGGAAGGAAAAACTCTATCTGCCCATTCCCGGCCTGCCCAAAAAGGGCGTCAATCAGCTCTTTGCCTGTGCTGTGCAGCACCCTGATCTTCATCCGGCTATGGAGCGATACGCTCGTCTGGCTATGCGGGAGTTTGAGTGGTACCAAAACCTCGCAGATGAAGCCTGTGCGCTGCCCGGTACCTTCGCCGTGTTTGCCCTGGGACTGGAGGGAGAACCGTGGGCACCGCTGGTGACGGAGTATCTGGATCTCTGCGATGACGAGCACTCCTCCCTGCAAGGGAAATTCCTTCATGCCTTGATCCGGAAGTTTGGGTTTCAACCATGGACGCTGGGGGTATTGGTGCGGGGCGCATTGTCTATGCAGTGGCTGAAGCCTGCCAAGGAATTCCGTAGCCTGATTGCCAATGAGGAGAGCCTGGATGCGCTGCTGGAAGTCAAGAGCCGTTTTTCCGCTTATCTCCTGCCGGAAGAAAACAAAGACCCGAAATTCCGGGCCATCGCTTGGCAGAGCCTGCTCTGGGCCATCTGGGGGCAAGCCTCTGAAAACGGCGGCAGCAAGGTCATCAAGTCAGCACCGAAGGAACTGAGAGAGCGGTATCAGGAAATTTTTCGTTAGGAGGAAACAAAATGAAAACCTTTGATCCCAACTATAAATTATTGGACGAGATGTATCAGGATGATTATTATCCTGCTTTTCTGGTAGATAAGGTCAAGGACGAGATCCAGAAGGTCATCGACTTGCTGGAGAGCGGAGAAACCAACACTGAAGTGGTGCAGGAAACGCTGGATGAGGCGGTCTGCGGCATCAACGATCTTCAGGATGAATTCTATGAAAACGATAGCGAGATTGAAACGGTGGCGCGGGATTGTATTGGAGACACTGTGGCTTACATTCTGGAGTGGTTCGGCATTCCCATTGATATTGAGGAGGCCATCCGGGAACGGGACTGGTGATGACGATGGCGGGCTGTGCGGATTTGTACTGGCTCAGGAGGTGGAACTGCAATGTCCATAACTGCCTATAAAGTAGAAGCCGTCGGTCACGACCGAACCGGCGAAGACTATGGCTATGTAAACATCATGTACCGCTATGGCAACAAGCAGTCCTGTCCTCGGCCAGATCTGTGCGAAAAGATGGAGGTCATGTGGGCGGATGAGAGCGTCTACGGGCCGCCTGCTCCCGGCAGCAAGGTGGGCGATTTTATACAGACATGGCTTATGGGCCCCTGGAACTGCGGGGTATTTACTCATCGGGAGATTGCCCAGCGGCTCATGGATATCTTCACCGGCCTGAAACTCAAGGAACTGGCGTGGTTTGAGAACCCCAGAGAAAAGACTCTGAAAAACGGCAAAGCGCGTGCGCGCCGGGCCAAGTGGCTGCCGGAGCAGGAGGTGGATCTGGTGTATCTCTACTCCGACCACTATATTGACGCAAGAGAACCTGCTTCGGCCCAAACCGACTTTTTCACCGTTACAAGGATGGACGCCTGGGGCGTGAGCACCTGGTTCATGTGTACCCCGGAGGCCGCAGGGAAACTGATCGCCATGGATTACGACAATCTGGCCGTCAAGGAAACCACCATTGTGGGATAGGAGAAAATGAATGATAACTTTGGAACAACTACCCCCCAAGGGGGTCAAGCGAGAACAGGCCATTTTGGAGCTGGGCAAGGAGGAAGCAAACGGCGAACTGCTGTTCCAGCTTGTGAATACAGAAAAAGGCAAATGCAAAACAGCTGCTCAGAAGGCTTTGGCGCAACTGGAGTATGCCCCTGCTGCCCCACTGTGGGCCAAGCTGGTCAAGGGCAAATGGATGGGCAGCAATATCATGTCGGATGCCTGTTCCGACTGTGTATCGGAGCAGATTGCCCCAGTTATTCTGAAGACTCTCTCCCAGCTGCTGGACGAGGGGGATGCAAAGCCACTGGATATAGAACAACTGAACTTCTGTTTCCATTTGATGTTGGGGAAAGCCTCGCCTAAAATGCTGGAGGTCTACCGCTTCCTGGCGGAAAACACCCAGCGGATCGCCCAGCTGAAACGCACACCTGTTTATTCTGATGATGATTGTACCTCCTGGTGGATTACGGACGGGCTTCGCATTTGGGATGCCACACCCAAGGAAAAAGAGAAAATTCCCGCTGTGGTACTGACCGCCTCCCTGATCCGCAACCCGGATGAGCGACTGCAAGCATTGGCTGATGAGCTGAATGAACGCTACGGCGGCAGCTGGCTGATGCCGGTCTTTATGAAGGCGATCATCACCCAGCCTAAGGAGCAGGTGTATGAGACCTATTCGCCCCTTCTGGATACGCCGCAAAAAGGCTATTTGTTCCATGCGCTGGGAATGCTCCATTACCGCTGTTATCCGGAAGGCTGGACCTATGAACGCCTGGGCCCGGATGGAATGATCGCTTTGATTTTCTGGGGGGATTATAGCTATGGAACCTATGACACAAGGTTTATGATTGAACGCTATGTGGATCTGGATGAGCGGTGGCTCTTTGATTTGGCCAAGGACCCAGAGGGCCGCAAACCTACGGTGACATGGCAGACCTACAACCGGGGCGGTGTGCTATATGGAAGCTACGACGAAATGTTCATCAGCCTGCTGCCCCGCAAGGTGGAAAACCCGGAACTGAAGCGCGTTCTGTGGGACTATTTCCGCATCCGTAGCCAGAAAAAGAAGGTGGCTAAGAGCATCACTGTTTACAAAGACGCTGCTGAGCGGTTCGGGGATGAATGAGTACAAGTCGAGAAAGCAGGTGCCTTATGTACCAAATTGCATATATTGGCCGCTGGGAGACCCTCCCGGAAA
>ERZ791625.730-NODE-730-length-20312-cov-3.820161_pt1 | contig 20312 bp, 17 predicted proteins | sample MGYA00510267_ERZ791625 | MGnify/ENA primary metagenome ERZ791625 (study PRJEB30046, sample SAMN00715229) | human gut metagenome | study: EMG produced TPA metagenomics assembly of the A metagenome-wide association study of gut microbiota in type 2...
TTTAAGATACTGCCGACTTTTTTGTCAGCCCCAGTTTCGTTACTATTGACTTTTGACACTCTCATTTATTTTTCGGGAAATTCAGTCTGGGATTTTAAGGACAGCTGAGTGATCCTTATCCTTTTTTATCATTCCTGTTTCATATATTGATGTAATGGTGAAGGAAGGGGCTGTGTTGTAATGCTATTACAGACTCAGGCTTTCTCACAGCGGATCAGTACTTTTTGTCCGTTGTTTAAGGTGCTGGCAAACAGATAAGTGTCTCCACCTTCCGACAATTTGATTCGTTTACGGAGTTCGGCAACCGTAGCCGGAAAGTTACGTACTGTGATATTTGCTTTTTTCAAGTCTCCGAGACTTTCTTTTAGTTCTTTTTTATTAAGGCTGCATTGACTAATGATGTGGAAAGCCCTGCCGGGAAAGCTCTCGACCAACACATCAGAAGTATAAAGATGACTGTTAGGATGCAGTTTTTTAACAGGAAATGCGGAGGCGATGCTGCGGAAAGCTCCGGCTTTCAGGAGTGAAGCGTTCGGCTCATAGAGATAATTTTCCAGTGCGTTGGTATAGTTGCATTCGCTGCACTGCTCCTGTTCGCGGGTGAATACGAAATGCTGTTCTTCCTGTATCCCCTTGGTAGGGAGATTTACGCAATGGATGGATATTTCTTCTACCGATGCTTGTCCGAGTATCAGTAGTAATTCTTTGCATTCATTATTGGCAGATATGATGTGGACTTCCTGTACGTGTTGTAACTCTTTCAGTGCCAATGACAAGTCCAGCATGGGCGAGAGTTTGACCATGACCTGTCCCGCTTTGTTCAGTAAGAGTTCTTCCAGTTCGGCTACATCGGGTTCACAGTCTGAGATGGCAACCGTCTTTCCTCCGTGCTCGTTGCGGCGGGCAGGATCGAGGAAGATGCAGTCTACCGGAGACATAGCTTGCAGATAACTCACTCCGTCCTCGTTCTTTACGTTGATATGGTTTAGGTTCAGGATGGGAAAGTTGTGTGCTGCTATCTCGCAGAGTTCCTGCTGGCGTTCTACGTAAATGGCGGATTTGAATTTGGCAGCAAGGAAAGCACAGTCTATTCCGAATCCTCCGGTCAGGTCCGTCAGGGAGTTACCTTTTAAAAGGGTTGCTTTGTAGCGGGCGGTGACTTCTGACGAGCATTGCTCCAGTGACAGGTGCTTCGGGTACCATATATCATCCGTATCTCTCCATGATGGAATCTTTTCGGCGGCAACCTGCCTTCCTGCTATCTGTGTGATGGCGGTCGGCATATCTACGTTCGGGTATTTCCGGGCTTGCAGGGCCAGGTTGCGTACATCGTCGGATTGATGTTCGTTGATAAACTGTCGGGTTTCGGGAGAGATTGGAGTCATAGGTCGTTATTGTTCGGGAAGTGGGATAAATAAGTCTGATGTCCGGATATTGCCTTGTTATTTATGGTATTACCTTATATTTTTGCCTTGCTACATCCCGGCTACAAAAGTTGAAGTGCCACCATTCGCTGGGCAGGGCGCGAAATCCGGCTTCTTTCATTACTCTCCGCAACAGTATCCGGTTCTGCCGTTCCGCCTCACTTATTTTTCCGTTTCGTACCAGTTCACTTTCTTGTGTGATATGGGCTTCTATCCCCAAGTGGTCTACCTTGGTTCCCATAGGCAAGGGTTGTCCGAGAGAATCCTGAATGTTGATGTCTACCGCCAGTCCGTAGTTGTGAAGTCCGCCGCCACGGTTCGGGTTGGAGACGTATTTGTATTTGGGTGTTCCTTTCACTACATTCCACATCTTTTTTTGTACGGACATCGGACGGGCGGCATCGTAGACAACGAGATTGTAGGAAGGATGCAGTTGTTTCAGTGCCTCCTGTGCTTTCACGAGGGCGTATGCTGCGTCGGGATGCAGATAGGCTTCCGACAAATCATCGTAAAGCACCTCTCCGGTGAAATTGTCGGCTTGTGTGTACATCAACTTCACGGTGATACTGCTGTCCAGTTCCGCTATATTGACCAGTCCTAAAGAATCCATGTAGAGAGCCATGGCACTTTTCTTTGGTTGAGGGGTAGGGGAACATTCTTCGCGGGGTTGCATATCATCCGACGGATGTTTGTATTCTGCCATGGTGAGCCTTTCCTTTTCCTTGTGACCGGAAACGGAAGTACATTCTGCCAGAAGCAGACAGAGGACAGGCAAACTATATTTTAGAAATCTCATTCGGGCTTTTGTATTTAGTGCGTCAAAGATACTTCTTTTTGGCTTTAGCTCCAATAAGCTACCTTTAAATCCTGATTGTTGGAGTGACCGGGTAATGCCACGGGGCTGTCACAGTTGTGCCACCGGCTTGGCACAAGTGTGACACTTCGATGGCACAACTGTGACAAGCCGGTGGCACAAGGTAGAGGAATAAGGGCTTGTAGCGGCTCTTCCTATCGCTGGATGTTAGCGACTGCTTTCTTCAGATTGGCTGTTCCTTTCCATACGTCAAGCAGGTGCAGGATGTATCCGCTTTCGCTTTTGCTGTTATTGACCGATAGCAGTTCCGCATAGATTTCCCGTTCTTCCCGGTTCAGCCCTTGCAGAAAGGGGATGTTGGTGGTTGTTACTTGCTGTCACAATTGGGTCTTTCAGCATCGAAAGTTGGGCGGGAGTCAGGTTGAAACTGGATTGTACTACGTTGGACAGAGCGATGAGGCAGCGTGCCGTCATATAAGGTTGTGTCAACTTCCCCCCAAAAGAAACAAGGAGCGTCTTTTTTCTCTATTTCACTGTATTTGGCGAGGAATAGTTCGTCCTGGTCGGCAGCGCGTTGCAATGCAGATAGAGCGGCGTATTGATAAGAAATGGTATCAGCCATAGTTGGATAAATAGGTATTGGGTTGCTTATTGCCCCAATATAGAAATTTATTTCTTGCAAGAAAAGAAGTTGCGGGATTTACATTACTTCTGAGGGTATGTTTCACATTATAAGTTGAATAATTGAAGTTTGTAGAAGGAATATAACTACAATTCTTTATAATTTTGAACTATTCTTTATATATAAAAATATTATTCTTTATAACTAATATTAAATCATATTCTGCATTTAAATGTAAAATGATACCTTTGTTCGAGATTTAAATACCGTAATGACATAATTTAATTTATTAGATATACCGTATGAGCCATTTGTGAAAATCGCTCCAATATTGTTTGTTTTGTTTGTGTTATCCCATTTTGAGTGTCAAGTGTGACATCAGAATGGGATTTTTATTTTCTCAGATAGAACTCTTTAAAACTTTACATTGATCCAAAACTTGCCCGTCTTTTATGTTGAGCCGCTTTTATTTAAGAATAGACATATAACAAACAAAGAAGCCTTGTAAACATTACATTTACAAGGCTTCTTATGTGGACCAGCCTGGGCTTGAACCAGGGACCTCCAGATTATGAGTCTTTTTGTATGGTATTTCATGGAATTACATATTATATAAATATACTGATTGTCAGTACTTAATGCATTTTGTGGTTTGCAGGAAAATACGTATGTTTGCAGTAGTTTCCGTGCGAAAAGGTCACCTGAAGGTCACCAAAGAAAGCGGAATATCACTTGTAAATAAACATATTATGGAGAAGAAAGAAACGAATAAGGTCACTAAAACGGCAAAAATGGAAGCCAAAACCACTTCAAGGGGAGAAAAGTGCCTCGCCAAATTCACGGCTGCAAATGGCAACGTATATGGGTCGTTGACTCTTGACATACGAAAAGCAGGAGATTACTCGCAACCGCTTCCTGTGGCTGTGCGTGTGTGCCATGCTGGACAGAAGGTCTTTCTTCGTTTGGGCAAAACATACACTATGGAAGAATGGTTGACCTTGTGCGAATACGAGAAAAGTGGCCGTCGTGTTCAACTGACAGAGAGAAACGACATGAAAAATCTAATGGACAGGGTGGAACTTATCGCCAATCAACTTATCGCAGAAAACAACTTCTCTCTTCGCAAGCTGCAAGACAGATTTCAGGGTAAAAAAGATGATGACAGCACCATTATTACAGTGTGGGATTCATACATTCAATCTAAGACCAATGAGGGCAAGGCTGGTTCAGCCCGTTGTAGCAAAGATGTTCGTAACCGCTTTGTGAAAGACTTGGGGACGGATGTATCATTTGCTGACATTAACAGGGAGTTCGTCTTGAAGTGGGTGAAGATTATGAGGAAAAATGGACTGAGTACCACGACCATTGCCATCGCACTTCGTAGTTTCAGAACAATCATCAATATGTGTATCTCAAATGGTTTGATGAAAGGTGATACCAAGGAAATGTTCAAGGACACAGGTTACAATAAATCCCAAAGCCGCAAGCATGAGTTTCTTGATGTGGCTACCATGCGTAAACTTTATGACTTCTGGAAAGCAGGTGAGGCAAAAGACAAGGATGGGAACGAGTTGTTTCTTGGGCGAGAAAAGCATGCTATATTTCGCGACCTTGGATTATTCCTCTTTATGTATTTAGGCGATGGGCAAAATCTTGCTGATACTCTCCGTCTGACTTATGATGAACTATACTATGCCACTCATGGCAAACAGTTACGTTTTCTTCGTCATAAGACCCGGGAACGAAACGAGAGTGCCAGTGAGGTAATATTTCCTGTTACACCTGAGATACAAGAGATACTCAACCGATATGGTAATGCTCCAGAACTTGGGCGAAGGGTATTTCCCATAATGAGCGAACTTATTACCCCTGAACAGGAGATATGGGTTATCCAACGTTATAACAGATATATACGTGAGCACATGGCAAAAGTCGCTAAACTCATAGGATTGGAACAAACACCATCACCAACATGGGCAAGACATAGCTTTGCTACCAATCTCAATAATTCAGGTGTCGTACCTTATAAATATATAAGCGACAGCATGGGGCATAGTGGTGGCAGTGACATCACTTCCAACTACATAGGCGCCTATCCTCTTGCGAAGATGTTGGAGTACAATTATTATTTGCTTAATGAGAAGCCTAAAGAAACTGCCCCAGTTGTAGATAAGAAAGCTTTGTTGGAGATGCTGAAGGGCTTAAGCGAAGAGGAGAGGATGGAACTGATAGCTAATCTATCTGACTAATTATAGCTGTTTACCGCAAGAGCACCAAGTGAAATACCACAAAAACACGGAACAAAACACAGCAAAAATACCGAATTAAATACCGCAAAAAAGTGGATTTAATTACCACAAAAAACACGAATTAGCAATACAATTCGCAGGAAATGTGTATCTTTGCCATTGAAAAATATATTATATGAATTATTATAAAAGAACAGCCGATGCCCTGCTGCAAGATTTACTGGATGCATTTGGGGCAGTATTGATAGAAGGTCCCAAATGGTGCGGTAAAACCACTACGGCATCTCAACTTGCCAATAGCATCTTGAGAATGCAAGACCCAAGTATGCGTGAGGAGTATTTAGCCACAGCTAAAACTAAGCCGTCCATTCTGTTAAAAGGAGATACACCTCGTCTTATTGATGAGTGGCAAGATGCTCCAATGTTGTGGGATGCGGTACGAACAACTGTTGATGACCGCCAAATTCCCGGACAATTTATACTCACTGGTTCCAATGCTGTTGACAAATCTCAAATACATCATTCCGGAGCTGGTCGTATTGCCCGGCTGCGTATGTTGCCTATGAGCTTGTGGGAGTCGCAAGAATCTACGGGCGAAGTTTCATTGAAAGAACTTTTCAACAATCCTGATTATGATATTGACGGTAAAATGTCTAAGATGACAGTCGAAGACCTAATCTTTGCCGCATCCCGAGGTGGATGGCCGGCTTCTTTGTTGGCTCGTACTCCAAAAGCTCAATTACTTGTGGCAAAGAACTATGTTCAAACCATTTGTTCTGACGACGTTTCCGGTATTGATGGAAAGAAAAGAGATGCCAAACTGACCAGCATGATACTTCGGGCTTATGCCAGGAATGTTTCGACATTGGTCAAGAAAAAATCTCTTTTAGATGATGTAACCTCGTCTGGCGAAGTAAGTTGTCACGTAGATACATTTGATGATTATGTTTCGGCTTTAGAAAAACTATTTGTTATCCAGAACATAAGTGCATGGTGTCCTGCTATAAGAAGCAAGACCGCTATCAGAAGCAGTGTAAAACGATGCTTCTGTGACCCTTCTATACCGATTGCCCTTTTGGGACTATCTCCCGAATCATTAAGTATGCAGCTTAGGACGTTTGGATTTATCTTTGAGCAGATGTGTATTCGTGACCTAAAGGCGTACACCATTGATTTGAACAGTCATGTATCTTACTACCATGACCGATACGACTTGGAAGCGGACATAGTGCTGCATTTGGAAGATGGACGTTATGCTCTCATTGAGTGCAAACTTGGTAGTAGCGAAATTGATGAAGGAGCTAAACACTTACTCGAACTCAAAAGGCTTATACAGGAGCACAACAAAACGGAGAAGCAGGTGCCTATTCGGGAGCCGGACTTGCTTATTGTGATGACGGGTGGAACAATGGCATACTCTCGTCCCGATGGAGTTAAAGTGATTCCTTTGGCATGTCTCAAAGATTAACCATTTAGCGAAACTGTTTATATGGACGATGATATGAAGGAACTTCACCATGATAACTATCCCAGTCAATCGGAAATGCAGGAATGGCTTGAAGCGAATCGAGAAATCTATACAGACTTTAAGAGTAAGATTCAATCAATCTTAAAGAACCTGTTGTGCGATAACTACAGTAAACAGATAGATGATGAGGCAAACAAGCTACAAAGTATAATCCTGGAGATAATGACCACAGAAGAAGGGGCTGCTACCGATGAGATGATTGACAAATTCTCCAATACCATAGAAGATGGGAATGTGTCTGCCTGCTGCTTGTATTGCTATTTGGAACTGGACAATGGGCTTAAGGAAATAGAATATGCCATAAGCAAATTTGAGCAATCAGAGGATGCAAAATACATTAAAGAAGGCATTCATGCTTATTGGGAGGACGAGAAACGTGAAACTCAAGAAGCAGTTAACAAGGATTTGAATTTGCTCAGCTTGCGTCGCTGGCACTATGAACACCCCGGAGACTATCAAGAATTTACAAATCTTTTTGCCAAAGCATACGAAGGTGACATGACTTTCATTCTTAAAGGCATGTCTTACTTGGCAGAGATGCTGTCTCTCAATGGAATTAAGGGCATTACAGAATTACTTGAAAGTCTTTGTCCTGGGACTGAAAGCTACAATAAAGCTCAATTTGGAAGCAATTACCAACAAGTCCATGAGAAACTGACAGCCTTGTTTGCTTCTACATTTAATCAAGAGGCTACGAAACAAAAACTCCTGCATAACAATCCTTTCATGTGTAGTGCGTTCTACTGGATGATATTTGACGATGGTTTTGTGAAGATGGGAGATTTACTCTCCAAAACAATGATGGGAGAAAACTCGTCTGTCTGGCAGAAAGGTTTTGGTGGGCAATTTATACGCTCTTTAATGCTTACCAGTTTTGACAAAGCGGCTTATACCAAAGGGGCATGGAAAGCTATGGGTAAAAATGGTGCGGCAAAAGAGGTGGTCAGTTCCACCTTACAGGCATCTATAGGACGCCGTGGACGCAAGCAAGTCTGTGTTCTGCTTGAGGAAATGCTTATACAACCTTATGCGGAACTTCTTACCAATGGGATAGAGACAATACTCACCGAATGGATGGAAACGAATGCTACAGACTCCGTTCTTGCCTATATTTTTGCTGCGTTGACTAATGGTGGTTTGCTTAATGACTCTTATAATTACCGAACTTTTCATACTGCCATTTTGGAGAAATTCCCATCCCTTGGATTCAAATTGGGTTTTGATTGGGCAGAAGCCCTTTATTGTGCCATTATCAATGAACATGGCGACTATGGCTATAATTTGAGCTTATCAGAAAAAACTATTCAAACAGGAAGGGAACAAGCGAAGTTGATGGGGATAAGACTGCGTACTTTGCTTTCTCCCAATGTATATTAATTCTATCATAAACGCTTGGCTAGTTAAAAAGAAACGCTATCCCGTTAAAAGCACCTCGGCAGAAATCGACGCGATTTTTACCGAGGTGCTTTCTTTGTGTTCTATAATAATTTCGCGGCATAATCATTTAAACAACATATTATGCAAGGAAATTTTATCATGTTACAGAAGGATGACCTCAAGCAGGTTGTTTCTGAATTAGTAGAAGAACTGATTGGGAAAAAGTCTCAAACTGACTTGACACCAGAAGAGAGTGACGAATACTATACGCGCGACCAAGTATGCGAACGGCTCCACATCACCTACACCACTTTGTGGCGTATGCAGAAAGAGGGTACAATCATCGTTCACAAGTTAGGTGGACGCAACCTTTACTCAAAAAGGGAGATTACTTCACTTGTGAAATCGAAAGTGCAGGGTTCTGGCTGTAGTGAATTGAATGTATAATCCCAAGAGGAACAATATGGAAGAATTATATATTCGGGTAGGTACTACAATATATAAGGTAGTGCAGCAACCTTTGGTTGATGGTACAACTATCACTCGCCGGATTCAATGGAGCTTTGGCACTATCCGGCAGGACTATGGGAAGAACAACATTCCTCCCATCACAAAGTATAATGGCTTTTGTACGGTGCCGAGTCATATTAACTATCAAAAAGAGGTTGCAGGTTTCTATAACCTTTACGAGCCGATAACCCATATTCCTGTGGAGGGCGATTTCAAGCATATCCGCTCGCTGGTGGAACACATTTTTGGTGAGCAGTATGAGTTGGGAATGGACTATCTTCAACTGCTATACCTAAAGCCCACGCAGAAGCTGCCGATACTTCTGTTGGTTTCGGAAGAACGGAATACAGGCAAGAGTACATTCCTGAACTTCTTGAAAGCATTGTTTCAGGATAATGTTACTTTCAATACGAATGAGGACTTTCGTAGTCAGTTCAATGCCGATTGGGCAGGCAAACTGATGATAGTTGTGGATGAAGTGCTGCTCAACCGCCGTGAGGATAGCGAACGGTTGAAGAATCTTAGCACAGCCCATTCCTATAAAATGGAATCCAAAGGGAAAGACCGTTATGAAGTGCAGTTCTTCGCTAAGTTCGTGCTGTGTTCTAATAACGAGAATTTCCCCGTTTACATTGAGCCGGAGGAAACACGTTATTGGGTGAGAAAGGTTCGCAGATTGGAAAAGGATGATACTTCGTTTCTACAGAAATTGAAAAACGAAATCCCAGCATTTTTGCACTATCTGTTGCATCGTGACTTGACAACCAAAGAAGAAAGTCGAATGTGGTTTTCGCCGTCACTCATACGCACGGAAGCATTGGAGAAAATCATCCGCTGCAACCGGAGCCGCATAGAACTTGACATGGCTGAACTACTGCTCGACATCATGGACTGCATGCTGGTGGATGTGGTGGATTTCTGCATCAACGACCTATTGGCGTTGTTCAACTATTCAATGGTAAGGGTGGAACGCCATCAGGCAAGGAATGTCCTGCAACAGTGTTGGAAACTGGAGCCTGCGCCCAATGCGTTGTCTTATTCCACTTACCAAATATCCGTGTTGCCGGGACAGAAGTATTCCTTATCACCCAAGAAAGTCGGTCGCTTTTACACCGTCACCCGAGAAATTCTGAAAGGCTACCGTTGAGTTTGTTGAATTTGATGAAATATAGGGAGAAACGTATGAACAAGGCTTATATGATTCAACAATAGTCTCAACAGTTTTCAACAGAATTGCTGGCCAAAAAAGAAAAGTAGAATCCTAAACCGTTGGATGCGATTTTTATTTTCCCTTTTGTCGGTACTCTCTCAACAAAGTCAACAAAATCAACGAGAAATAAACAATCACAAGACTTCTAAAATAACAGTCACATGAAGAAAGAAGATTTGATACCAATTATCGCACAGCACAATCCGCTGTTGGCAAATGCGGTCGACAAAATGACAGACTACATTCAAGACAAATGGGCAGCACCGTATCCCTCAAAGGAACAGACGGAAGCGGTCAATGCCTACCTCCGTTCCGTCCATGCGGACGGTGACGGCACGATGAACGAGAACAACATCGCCCACCGCAGGATTGCCACGCAGAAGATAACCATCAATGCCATCCGGGTGCTTGACCATGAACAGCTTGACCGTTTGCAGGATGTGCTGAACCATATCGCAGCGGACAGGGAATACCACATGCCGGAACACGGGTATGGCATGGGCAGGTAGCTGACCGGTGTAACACCTATAAACATCATAGACTATGTGCAAGAACGAACAGACCATACATTACTGCACCATCCTTTCCGCCGGGCAGTGGGATTTCCTTTTGGACGGCAAAGCCGCCATCGACAGGCAGAAGTGCCTGCACAGGCTGATGACCGCCGCCGTGCGGACAAAGGCCGTCCTCCATATCAAGGGCGTTGAGATTGCCTTGGAGGTGGGACAGGCGGCAGCTTCCGATGTGGAACTGGCGGAATACATGGGCTGCAACCGAAAGACCATCGGAAAGCTCATCGACAGTTTCAACAGGCTCGGTATGCTGACCACCCGAACCAACAACCGTACTTCCGTACACACCCTGCATTTCCTGACGGGATGGTATGTGGATGGTGTCCTGTTGACCAATCCCCATTATGTCAAGCCAGCGGCAGTTTCCAAAGGGCAGACAGACGGAGTGCGGACACCATATTCTAATGATACGCCGTCGGAAAACAAGCCGTGTACCGTGCCGGACGGTTGCCAATGCCCAAGACAGGAAGCGGACAGCATGGCAGACGTAGCAGTCGCCCTTTCTTCTTCCCTTTGTTCCTCTGTGGTTTTTGACAGTTCGGATGACAGAGCGGATGCGAAGGACAAAGCCGACAATCCTCATATCGCAGACAACGGCAACGGACAGCATGGGGATGACCCCGTAGAAAGCCCGAAAGAGGCGCAGAACGGCACGATTGGCGGAGCGGATGATACCGACACAGACAGGGTGGATGACGGGCGCACAGCGCAGGATTTCAGCGGTACTCCGTTGGCGTGGCGTGACTGACTGGGCTTGCCCAGATATAGCCCACTATAACTTCTCCGCTGCGCTCCGAAGTTGTGGGCTCTCCCGAGGGGCTTATGGCTCTGCCCTAAGAACCCGGCAAGGACTTTCAGCCCTGTGCAACCCGACCAAAGAGTGACCCTCTCTTTGGAAACTCCGCTCATGGGTCGCACCCCTAAGAACCCCTTGCGGATATGCGCGGAAAGCAACAAACAGATTTAGTAAATAACCCAATCAGAATTAAAAAATGGCAACAAAATCAAGCATACATATCAAGCCTTGCAACGTGGCATCAAGCGAGGCTCATAACCGGAGAACTGCCGAGTATATGCGCAACATCGGAAAATCCAAGGTATATGTGGTATCCGAACTCTCTGCGAATAACGAGCAGTGGATAAACCCTGACTTCGGCAATCCCGAATTGCAGGCGCACTATGAGGACATCAAACGGATGGTCAAGGAAAAGACAGGTCGTGCCATGCAGGAAAAGGAGCGTGAGCGCAAAGGGAAGAACGGCAAAATTATCAAGGTAGCAGGATGTTCACCCATACGTGAGGGCGTGTTGCTCGTCAGACCGGACACGACACTGGCAGATGTGCATAAGTTTGGCGAGGAGTGCCAAAGACGCTGGGGCATCACACCGCTACAAATCTTCCTGCACAAAGATGAAGGACATTGGCTGAATGGACAGCCTGACCAAGAGGACAGGGAGAGTTTCAAGGTTGGCGAAAGGTGGTTCAAGCCGAATTACCATGCGCATATCGTATTTGACTGGATGAACCACGATACAGGCAAGAGCCGCAAACTCAATGACGATGACATGATGCAGATGCAGACCTTGGCATCCGACATCCTTCTGATGGAGCGTGGTAAGTCAAAAGCCGTAACAGGCAAAGAACATCTGGAACGGAACGACTTCATCATTGAGAAACAGAAAGCCGAACTGCAACGCATAGAAGCCATAAAGCGGCATAAGGAACAGCAGGTAAACCTTGCAGAACAGGAACTCAGACAGGTAAAATCGGAGATACGCACGGACAAGCTCAAAAGCGCGGCTACCGATGCTGCCACTGTCATAGCAAGCGGAGTGGGTTCTCTTTTCGGCAGCGGGAAAATGAAAAAACTGGAGCAATCTAACGAGAATTTACGTCAGGAAATTGCCAAACGGGATAAGGAAATTGATGACTTGAAAGCCCAAATGCAACGTATGCAGGAACAGCACGGCAAGCAGATACGTAATCTTCAAGGAATACACAATCAGGAACTTGAAGCCAAAGACAAGGAAATATTACGGTTGAACACCCTACTTGAAAAGGCATTCAAGTGGTTTCCGATGCTTAAAGAGATGCTGAGAATGGAAAAATTGTGCGCTGCCATCGGCTTCACCAAAGAAATGATAGAGAGCCTTCTTACAAAGAAAGAGGCTATCAGATGCAATGGTAGGATTTATTCCGAAGAACACAGACGTAAGTTTGACATCAAGAATGATATTTTCAAGGTGGAAAAGAATCCAACCGATGATAGCAAACTGATACTGACCATAAACAAGCAGTCGATAGACGAATGGTTCAAAGAACAGTGGAATAAATTACGGCAAAGTTTACGACAGTCAGTGGAAGACCCGAAAAAGAGCAGAGGATTTAGGTTGTAGTCGTTAATTTATTCAATTTAAGTAGAATGGGGTAATCAAATCGTGTTTTGATTGCTCCTTTTTCGTATCTTTACACCATCGCTATTACATTTGCGATTTAACATAATGCACTTTTAATATTAAATATTTCAAAAAGACAAGATGACTGATAAAAATTATATAGTTGGAGACTTGATATATGATGCTGCTATTTATGATGGGTTAAACACATTTCTGGATGATTTGGAATTTTACAAGAAGTGGTTGCCCAAGGATAAAGAAGCAAACATTCTTGAACTTTGTTGTGGCACAGGACGCCTAACAATACCTATCGCCAAAGAAGGATATAATATAACTGGAGTTGATTATACCGCTTCTATGCTTAATCAAGCAATCGCAAAAGCAAATAAAGAACAACTATCAATAGATTTTGTACAAGAAGATATAAGGACATTGGATTTGGGAAAGAGATTCGATTTTATTTTCATTCCTTTTAATTCCATTCATCATTTATACAAAAACGAGGACTTATTTAAGGTTTTGAAAATAGTTAAGAAACATCTCCAAGAAAACGGAATTTTTCTATTGGATTGTTTCAATCCTAATATCCGGTACATTGTTCATAAAGAAAAAAAGAAAGATACAATGGCTGAATATACCACCAGCAACGGACGGAAAGTCATGATAAAACAAACGATGTGTTACGAAAACGCAACTCAAATCAATCGTATAAAATGGCATTATTATATAGATGGTGTGTTTCATTCAATCCAAAACTTAGATATGCGGATGTTTTTCCCAAAAGAACTGGACTTCTATTTGAAGTCATCCGGATTTAATATCGTCCATAAGTTCGGAAGTTTTGAAGAAGATGATTTCTGTAATGATTCAGAAAAACAGATATATGTTTTATCAAAAAAAATAGTCTGACAAAACAACAATTCTTATCTACGGAGAGTGGAACGATAATGGAAGACTATAATAAATATAATATGAGTATGAATCAGACTATTGACTATAAAATTCGGCCTTTGTGTCAAGATGAATCATCTTTATTAAAGGATTTTCTTTATGAGGCTATTTTCATCCCAAAAGGAATTGAAGCTCCCTCAAGAGAGGTTATAAATGCGCCTGAATTAAAAATATATATTGAAGATTTTGGGACAAAAGAAGATGACTTTTGTTTGGTTGCCGATTGTGAAGGGAAAGTAATAGGTGCTGTATGGGTACGAATTATGAATGATTACGGACATATAGACAATCAAACTCCATCCCTTTCCATTTCTTTATATAAAGAATATCGTAATAAAGGTATTGGAAGTCATTTAATGAACGAAATGTTAGCATTGCTTAAAGATAAGGGATATAATCGTGTATCTCTTTCTGTACAAAAAGCCAACTATGCAGTTAATATGTATCTTAAGTTGGGATTCAAAATAATAAAAGAGACATTGGAGGAATTCTTAATGGTAAATGAATTGAATAAAAGAATGAGCAATTACCAACATTTTTTGTCTGGAGAATATTGTAACTATCTGGATGTAGAAGTATTAATGATGATAAACAGAACAAAAGATTGTTTGTCCGTATTAAATGACATAAAAACAGTAGAAAAAGAAAGAAAAGAAATCCTTTCCAAAATGCTAGGAAACATAGGTAATCATTCAAGCGTAGGGCAAAGCTTTACTTGTCAATGTGGGAAACATATCTTTATAGGTGAACAAACCATCATCAACAACAATTGTACAATGATGGACGAAAATCATATTTACATTGGTAATAGAGTGCTAATTGCCCCAAATGTACAGTTTTATACAGCTACTCATCCGATAAATTTTGAAGAAAGGTTTGTTGAAAATTGGGATGAAAATTCAGGAAAATTATTTTTTAGAACGAAGGCATTACCTATTACCGTAGAGGACAATGTATGGATTGGTGGAGGAAGCATTATTCTTGCAGGAGTCACCATCGGAAAAGGAAGTGTAATTGGTGCAGGAAGTGTAGTGACCAAATCCATACCTGAAAATTGCCTCGCTGTTGGAAATCCATGTAAAGTGATTAGATGGTTAAGCCCCCAATATAGACTTCTCCCACTCGAAGAAAAGGACATTCCCGAAATGCAAGAATTATTCCGCTCTACCGTGCTGAATGTTAATATCAGGCATTATACAAAAGAAGAGGTAGAAGATTGGGCATCTTGTGGTGACAGTGTAGAGCATTTGAAAGAACTTCTGTCGCACAATCATTTTATAGGTGCTTTTGACGAAGCGAGCAGCATGGTTGGCTTTTCATCCATGAATAAAGACGGCTATCTGCATTCCATGTTCGTACACAAGGATTGGCAAGGCAAAGGCGTGGCCACACAACTTCTTTATGAAGTTGAACGCATTGCTAGGCAATTGGGAGTTGCTGAAATAACATCCGAAGTAAGCCTGACTGCCAGACCGTTCTTTGAGAAGAAAGGATATGAAATAGTCAAAATACAGAAGTATAGGGCAAACAAACTGGAACTGACAAATTTTGTCATGCGCAAATTATTATAGCCACTAGAACATGATTCCTTAAATGAATATAAAAACACCCGACTTTACATTCTTGGGTGTAAAATCGGGTGTCTATTTTATAAAACATTGATTTTCAATGTTTATTGCGGAGAGGGAGGGATTCGAACCCCCGGACCTGTGACAGTCAACGGTTTTCAAGACCGCCGCGATCGACCACTCTGCCACCTCTCCAATGCGGATGCAAATATAGGGTAAAAAACAGAATCTCAAAAATAATTTTCAGGAAAATAAAGGTAAAAACCGAACTATTTCATATTTTATCCATCCTGGCTTATAACCTTGAAGCTGCCCAAGCGTTTAACTTCAAAAAAAGGACATGATCATAACCACTCAAAATATTTTGCTGCTCGGTTCTATCTTGCTATTCATCAGCATCATGATCGGTAAAACAGGGATTAAACTCGGTATTCCTGTCTTATTGTTATTTCTGATTGTAGGGATGGGATTCGGGCGGGATGGTTTCGGAATTGAATTCGAGAATCCGGTAACAGCACAATTCATCGGAGTTATATCATTGAGTATTATCCTTTTCTCCGGCGGAATGGACACCAATATAACAGAAATCAAACCGGTGATCGGTCAAGGAATTACCTTGGCAACCTTGGGGGTACTTCTAACGACAGCATTTACAGGAGGTTTTGTCTATCTCCTCGCTTCCTGGGCATTCCCGGAAGCACAAGCACCCTTGTTAGGATGTTTATTACTAGCTGCCGTCATGTCATCCACCGACTCAGCCTCAGTATTCAATATATTACGTTCCAAAGACTTAAATCTAAAACACAACCTACGTCCCCTGCTTGAATTAGAAAGCGGGAGTAATGACCCTATGGCCTATATGCTGACCATCTTATTGATCCAAATCATTCAATCGGGAGAGTTCAGTTTCGGACAGGTGCTGCTTTCATTTTTCATCCAATTCAGTGTCGGAGGAATTGCCGGATATTTATTGGGACGCTGTGCTGTTTATACGTTAAACCATTTCAGAATCCTCAACCAATCCCTCTACCAGATTGTTCTTCTGACCTTTGTATTTTTCACTTTCTCTTTTACCGAGAAACTTCAGGGGAACGGTTATCTGGCGGTATATATTGCCGGACTGGTCGTCGGGAATCGCCGGATCGTATACAAAAAGAATATTACCAATTTTTTCGACAGTACAGCCTGGCTTTTCCAAATTATCATGTTTCTTACCCTAGGCTTACTGGTCAATCCGAAAGACCTGATCAGCATCTCCTGGCTCGGTCTGCTTATCGGTATCTTTATGATCATCTTCGCCCGTCCCGTCAGTGTCTTATTGTGTCTCCTGCCTTTCCGCAAGATGACTTTTAAAAGCCGGTTATATGTTTGTTGGGTCGGTCTACGCGGAGCTGTACCCATTATTTTCGCTACTTATCCCCTGATCGCCAACATACCGGGAGCCCATCAGATTTTCAATATCGTGTTCTTCATCACCCTACTTTCTCTATTGATTCAAGGAACCAGTGTCACCCATATTGCCAGACTTTTGGGCGTATCCATCAAAAATAAAAAAATGGCCAAGGAATTCGAAATGGAACTACCCGAGGAAGTGAAATCCGTATTTTCAGAAATCATAGTCACCCCGGATATGCTCATTCAAGGAGATCACCTGATCGATATCCCTCTCCCCGACAATACCCTGGTCGTTCTCGTCAAACGCTTCAATCATTTTTTTGTACCGAACGGATGTTCTCAGTTATTCCCAAACGATAAACTTCTGATTATCTCCGATAACGAAAAAGAGTTGAAACAAGTCTACAACACCCTGGGTATCGAAGAATTTACCATCACCAAAAACTAAACAGGCAACTCTATTTCACAAAAGCCCGTTGTTCAGTATATTTTACAGTTCCTTGTTTTTGCAAGTAGACAGCAATTGCATCGGTGATAAAGATATCGGTAACCTCCCCTCCTTTTACCAGCTCATTGGAAGAAGCCACATAATTGCTAAAGGCAATTTTGTATTTCTTTTGTTTATCTTTCAACCGTTTTCCCCTGGCGTCATAAAATTTCACCTCGATCCCCTCTCCTTGCAAATTCCGGATGATCTCATATTTTCCACCTGAAATATAGTAATTGATATAGCGTTTCCCGGGATCTTTCCCTCTGTTATAATCTTTTAAGATAAAATCTTCCATCTTGTTCAGATTCCATTCATGAACAACGATATAATTGGAGAACGGTTCCATTTTATATATTTTTTCCATGGTAATCTCTCCTTTACGTAGTTCATTCAGCCGTACTCCTCCTTTGTTATAAAAAGCGAAATCACCTCCAACCGCATCACGCATGGCATCGGTCATCAATGAAGCGACATCCTCTTTCCGGGTCAGGTCTTCTGCTGCCTGTCCCATGATCTTTTTAAATTCCGGCCGGTTACTGATCTCTTCCACCAGCAAAGCAATTTCCTGATCGGGAGTTCCTATATCCTTCAAACTCACCAATTGATAAGATTTATCGACCAGTTTTTTACCTTTAAACCGAAGTGTAGTCACACCGGCATACTCCAGATTAGAACCGGCCTGACCGATCAAAACCCCATTCACCTTTTTCGGTTCACGAATGACCGTATGCGAATGCCCTCCGACAATCACCTCCAACTCAGGCATCACTAAAGCCAACAAAGAATCATTGGCAAACCCTAAATGAGTTAACCCGATCATCACGTCACATTCCTCCGCCACCCGTTTATATTCCGGAACAACGTCCTTGAAATAACGGAAAGAAATATCTTCCAGGTTAGCCGGATTAGTTGCAGGAAGATGATTCGCTCCGGTCTGAATCAAACTGAAAAAACAAAATTTCAGCCCGCCTCTCTCAATCATTTGATAAGCCGGCAGCTGCCCCAACTCACTCTTTTCAGAAAGCATATTAGCACAAACCACCGGAAAATTGGCTTCATGCAGCCTCTTTTTCAATATTTTTTGTCCATAATCGAAATCATGATTTCCCATCGTAACCACATCATACCCCACCTTATTCATCAGCCGGATCATCGGTTCCCCCCTCTCCAGAGCATGATCCACATAAGGATTACCCGAAAAACGATCGCCCGCATCAACCACAATCACTTCCCCTCCTTCTGTCTTTTTTTGCTGAATCAAAGTAGCCAACAGAGGAAAACGAGCCAGCTGTGCATGCATATCGTTAGTAGAAACGATCACGACCTTCCCCGGCGTTCCCGACTCATTTTTACAACAATATAGTGTTACCGCAAGCAGTAACACTATCCCCCATCTTCTCACAAAGTTCACAATAACTTTTCTTTTATCATTTTGCATATCCCACCGGATGATTGATCAAAGGCCGTTGAGTATCTTTCAATTTCAAACCACTCTTCAATTTTGCCTGATCCATAGAGGCTCTGGGGACTGTCACTAATCCTGTGCCGGAACAAAACAAGGATATATTCTGGGAAACAATACCGGCATCCAGGGCAGGCATTAAAACCTCTCCGCCGAACTTACTCAAATCCGCCACCATTACCAAACATACCGGAGCAGTAGCGACAAAACCCTGTCCTCCCCCGACAGCCGGACGCAAATCTTCTTTAGTCACCGGTTCGAGACTATTCGCTTTTGGATGATACAAATAAGCCCCTTCCTGCAAACACACATAAACATCGATTTCCTGCTTATTCATGGCCGTCGGAGACGTCCGTTTTCCTGATTCAGGCCGGTTAATACCGGCAGCAGCCCACAACAAGTCCGACAAATCCTGCAATTCCAATTTTTTATCAGCATATTCCCGGGTAGACTGACGTTTTTGTAAAGCAGTCATCACAGGTAATCCCCGTTTAACATTCGGTTGATTCAACTTTATAGGTTTCAAATCCTGAGCCTGACTTCCCCCAAACAGGCCAACCAACAGCGAAAACAATAAGAACTTTTTCATGATACCTCCTTTTTTAATCATATATTGCCGCAAGTTAAACAATTTCCGGAAAAAATCAGTATTTAATAATTTTTTCCACCTTACTGTTGCAAGTTACAAATATCTCCTTTATATTTGCACCGCAATTACGGGATGTAGCTCAGCCCGGTAGAGTACACGTCTGGGGGGCGTGTTGTCGCAGGTTCAAATCCTGTCATCCCGACTACTGATTATCAAGAGGTTAGACCAAAAGTCCGACCTCTTTTTTATTCCAGAAAAGTATAGTTTAAGTGCTGGTTCAAACAGTTTGTTTAAACTGAGGTTTAAACCGAAATTACAGCATGAGTACCTCAATTACAGTTGTCTGTTACAAATCAAAGACACTTTCTAATGGAGAGCATCCATTAATGCTAAGAATCTGCCAAGACAGGAAAACGAAGTATCAAAGTTTAGGAGTATCTATTGCAGAAAAGCATTGGGATTTCGAGAAAAATAGCCCAAAATCTAAATGCCCTAACAGAGATATTCTTATAAAATTGATCTTGAAAGTACAGATGGAATACCAACAAAAATTATTAGAAAAGAGAGCTAATAATGAAGAGTACACCGCTGATTCTCTACTAAATGAAGAAAAACAGAAGGAGATCAAAGCACAAACCGTTGAAGAGTTTTATCGCAACATAATCCAAAGTTTAAGGACTTTAGGTAAAGTAGGTAACGCAGAAGCCTATTTAAACTCTTATAACTCATTGAAGGGGTTCAATAATGGTAAATTATTAACTTACACATTTAGCCATATCAATAGTCTATTTTTAAAGAAGTACGAAGAATGGTGGAAAAGCCACGCGACTTTGACCCTTTTGGCCACGCAGGATTGTCCCCTTTGGTTACAATATGATTGACCCTTTTGGCCAAAATCGCATTGACCACTTAGTTTACCTATTGTCATAGATTTTTTTGTGTAGATTTGAGTACCCGAGTCCTGGTGTAACGGGGACGATAATAAAATCTATACAAATGGATAAACGAATCAAAAACATTTTAAGATGTTATGCGGTCGGCATGGGAATCAAGGAAACGGCGTCCACGTTTCATACTTCCCGTAATACTGTCCGCAAGTATGTCCGCTTGTTCCTTTCAAGCGGCAAGAGCATTGAACAGCTTCCTTCCCTACCC
>ERZ791625.733-NODE-733-length-20249-cov-6.367287_pt1 | contig 20249 bp, 21 predicted proteins | sample MGYA00510267_ERZ791625 | MGnify/ENA primary metagenome ERZ791625 (study PRJEB30046, sample SAMN00715229) | human gut metagenome | study: EMG produced TPA metagenomics assembly of the A metagenome-wide association study of gut microbiota in type 2...
CCGATGTGGAGTTCCTTGTCACGGATTCCGACGGCAATCTCATCGGCAACGCCAATGGCAAGTTCGTGACGGACAGTGCAGGTGCGTTCACGATTACGGATGTTGCACCTGGTACGACGCTTATCATCAAGGAAACCCGTGCGAAGGCGGGGTACATTCTCGATGATACCCCGCAGACGGTTAAGGTCAAGTCCAATGAAGTTGTCACGGTGGAGTTCCGCAACGCCCCCAAGGGCAATCTCATCATCGTAAAGCAGGACTCCGTTACAAAGGCGCCTCTGGAAGGCGTTCAGTTCAAAATCGCCTATGCCGACGGTTCCTATGTAGATGCCGAGGGCGGCACGCTGTCCTCCACCGGCCTGTACTGGACGGATAAAGAAGGAAAAATCACCATTTCCGGTATTTCCGGCACCGTGGTGGTCACAGAGATCGAAACGATCCCCGGTTACAGCATTGACGAAAACGCCCGTACCCAGACTGTCGTGGTCAACCCCAACGATACGCAGACGCTTTATTTTTACAACACGCCTGTGGGCGGGTTGCAGATCATCAAGAGCGACAAAGACAGTGGAAAGCGTATCGCTGGGGTCAAATTCGAGATCTGTAAGATGAATGGTGAAATCATCGGCACCTACACAACGGACAGCGACGGTGTTATCTATCTCCCCGAAGCTGAAAGCGGCTGGTACACCGTGACGGAATTGGAGGCTGCGTCCGGCTACCTGCTGGATACCACACCTCATCGTATTGAGGTCAAGGACGGTCGGACGGCCACGCTGGAGATCACCAATCACAAGTCTTCCAGAATCCTGCTCCACAAGGTGGACAAGGCCACGGGCAAGGGGATTTACGGCGCGGTGTTTCTGCTTTACGACAGCAATCACAATCCCATCGGGGAGTACGTGACCGATCAGGACGGCTACATCTACGCCGACGAGGGACTGGCCGATGGCCGCTATTATCTGCGTGAGATCAAAGCCGCCCCCGGTTATGTGCTTGATCCTGAACTGAAAACGATCTATGTCCGTTACGGCTCCACCACAGAGATCGAGTGGAGCAATACCGCGGAGTGCGGCCAGATCCAGATCATCAAGAAATCCGCAGACGATAATGCGACCAACGGCCTTCCTGCCGGGACGCTGCTGGAGGGCGCGGTGTTTGAGATCTACGACAAGGCAGGCAATGTGGTGGACACCATCAAGTCCGACCGTAACGGACGCGCCGTTTCCAAGACGCTGCCGTTGTCCCGCTATACTGTCCGCGAGATCAAAGCGCCTGCGAATTACTCCATTAACCCCACAGTGATGACCGCCTATCTGGAATTCAACGGACAGATCGTCACCTTTGAAGTGCAGAATACCAGCGTTTCCACCGGCGTATCCATTAAGAAAACCGGCCCTGTGCAGGCTGTCCCCGGTCAGCCGATCCGCTACGTGTTCTCACAGATCAAGAACAGCTCCAACGTTGCCCTCGACTCCTTCTATTGGCGCGATCAGCTTCCCGCGCAGGTGACGCTGAGCAAAATCGTCACGGGCAGCTACAATCAGCCGCTTTCCTACAAGGTGGTCTATATGACCAATCTCTCCAGGGACTACCGCACACTGGCAGATAATCTCAGCACTGGCAAGACCTATGTGCTGGACGCCCGCCCCGCTGTCCTCGGCCTTGCCGCCAATGAGCGTGTTACCGAAGTCATGTTCGTGTTCGGAAATGTAAAGGCGGGCTTTGCACAGGTAGAAACGCCTTATATCTACGCCACTGCCCGCAGCGGTCTTGCCAACAATGCCAGCGTTGTGAATGTGGCGGATGTGGGTGGCCTTTACAATGGGCAGTGGATTCAGGCGGTGTCCCGCTGGCTCACTACCGTCTACACCAAAACAACGGTGAAGCTGCCCAAGACGGGGTACTAAGCCTTGCGGCAGAATGACTTTCGCAGCGCTGCCCCTGTGTGGGCGGCGCTTTCCCCGTTGGTCCTCTGGCTGGCGGCAATCGCCGCCTATGCCTACGAGGACGGTATGAACCTCTTTCAATGGATGGGGCGTTTCAGCCAAGTGCTGGAGCGCCCCTTTTCCATAGGCTGGACGCCCTACACACTGAAATGTATGCTGGGGAGCCTGTTGTTCTACGGCTGCGGCATTGCACTTTACTACTCCAGCCGGGAGAACCGACGACCGGGCGAGGAATACGGCAGCGCTAAATGGGGCAGCCCCAAGGAACTGAACCGGAAGTATATGGATCACCGGCATAAGGACGCCAACATCATTCTGACCCAGCGCGTCCGGCTGGGCATGGACGGCTATATCACCCAGCGCAACATGAATGTTCTGGTGGGGGGCGGCTCCGGCTCCGGCAAGACCCGTTTTTTCTGCAAACCCAATATTTACAGTGCGAATTGCTCCTATCTTATCACAGATCCCAAGGGCGAGCTGCTGCGCGCGGCAGGCGCTTTGTTGGCAGCGCAGGGCTACGAAGTCCGGGTGTTCAACCTGATCGACCCCAGCCAGTCTGACGGATACAACCCCTTTTCATACATTCACAGCGAAAAAGATGTGCTGACCCTCATTGATAACCTCATCAAAAATACCACGCCCCGCAACGCTTCCAGCAACGACCCCTTCTGGGAGAAGGCGGAGATCGCGCTGGATTCAGCCCTCATGCTCTACCTCGTCAGCGAAGCGCCTCCGGAGGAACAGAATTTTGAAATGCTGATCTACATGATGAACTTTGCCGAGGTGCGGGAGGAGGACGATCAATACCGCAGTCCGCTGGATATGCTCTTTCGGGCATTGGAAGAAGAACAGCCCAACCATGTGGCGGTGAAGCAATATAAGGCTTTCAAGCAGGCGGCGGGCAAGACCGCAAAATCCATTTTGGTAAGCGCCGCCGTGCGGCTGGCCACCTTCAATATCCCGCAGTATGCCAGAATGACAATGGTGGATGAGATGGACTTTGGCAGCCTGGGCGAGAAGAAAAAAGCCATCTTCTGTGTGATTCCTGTTGATGACAGCAGCATGAACTACCTTGTGGGAATGCTCTACACCCAATGCTTTCAGGCACTTTACCGCAGGGCGGACGAGAAGCACAACGGGCGTCTGCCTGTGCCGGTGCGTGTCATTCAGGACGAATGGGCGAATGTGGCCCAGCCGGAGAGCTATCCGAAGATTCTGGCTACCTGCCGCAGCTACAATATTGGGCTGAACATCATCGTGCAGAACATTCAGCAGATCAAGGCGCTGTACGAAAAGGAATGGGAGAGCATCATCGGCAACTGCGACACGCTGCTGTTCCTTGGCGGCGGCAACGAACCGACCTCGTTGGAGTTTATTGTGAAGCTGCTGGGCAAGGAGACCATCGCCACCCGCACACGGGGGCAGACGAAGGGTCGCAGCGGCTCCAGCTCTACCAACTTCCAGCAGACGGGCCGCGACCTGATGACCATTGACGAGGTACGAAAATTGGACACCCATAAAGCGATCTTGTTTATACGAGGGGAAGATCCTGTACTGGACAAAAAGTACAACATCAAGCGCCACCCCAACATTAAGCTGACGACGGACGGCAAGGCAATGCCTTATATCCATAAGCCGCTGGGCGCGCCGGATTACGCACTGCCTGACCTGCCCTATGCGTTCAAATCACTGGACGATTATGATTTTATTGACGTGGAGGAACCTGAACATGAATTATCTGAAAAAGAAAAAGATTTCAAACCCGACAAGACTGAGTAAGGTGAAAAAATGCTATTGGACGGCGGCTGGGGCTGCTGTTCTCTGTCTTTGCTGCGCTACGCCTGCGATGGCGGCGGGCAGCGATCCGCTGGATATTGTAAATAACCTTTCTGATTTTATCTTCAGCATCATCAAGGCGCTGGGCGTCATTATTCTCGGCTGGGGCATCGTGCAGGTGGGTATGTCGATCCAGTCCCACGATGCCAGCCAGAGAACGCAGGGCTTCCTCTGCCTATTTGGTGGATTAATGATCGCCTTTGCAAAGGAAATTCTGACCGCCATCGGCGCGATCTAATGAAAAGAGCCGGGAGATACTGCCTTGCGGCGGATCTCCCGGCTCCTTTGTGGGAGGTGATTTTCATTTGGATAATAACTGGATCGTAGAAAACCTGACCAACGCCTTTGGCGTTTGGAATAGTAAAATGACGGAAATGTGGTCACTGCTGACGGAATCACCCCAGACCTTCAAGGGCGGTACCATCTGGCAGACCATTGTGACCATCAATGGCGGAATGCAGGCCATCGGCTACGGGCTGCTGGTGCTGTTCTTTGCCATCGGTATCTTTCGCAGTGCCTCCGGCTTTCGGGACTTTCAAAGGCCGGAGCACTTGCTGCGGCACTTTATCTACTTTGTGCTGGCAAAGCTGGGTATCACCTACGGTATGGACCTGCTGGTAAATATATTTGATGTGTGCAACGGCATTGTGGCAACGGCGGCGGGCAGCATCGGCGGCTTGACTGGCGCATCCGTGGCGCTGCCGCAGGAGATTGCGGATGCCATCGGAGATGTGGGCTTTTTGGCAAGTATCCCCCTTTGGCTGGTGACGCTGCTGGGGAGCCTATTTATTACGGTGCTGGCCTTCATTATGATCCTCACCGTCTATGGGCGCTTTTTCAAAATCTATATGTATGCCGCACTGTCCCCGGTGGCGCTGGCGTCCTTTGCCGGAGAGGGGACTTCCCACTTTGGCAAGGCGTTCCTTCGGAGTTATGTGGGCGTGTGCATGGAAGGGGCGGTGATCGTTCTGGCCTGCATCATCTTTTCGGCTTTTTCCTCCAGCGGTACGCCGGTGGTGGATAGCAGTGCCTCCGTAGTGACGCAGGTGTGGAGCTATTTGGGCGAGGTCATATTTAATTTGTTGGTGCTGGTGGGCCTGGTGAAGTCCGCTGACCATATTGCAAAGGAAATGCTTGGATTATAAAGGAGACGTTTATGGATAATTACCGTGAGAAGATCATTCGTATCGTGGAGCGAGAGCTGAAACGAACGGAAGAGTATCAGCAAAGACGCGACGAGTACGGCAACGAGGAGTACATTTTGGGCTGTATCATGGTTAAGGGCGATGCTTTTCCGAAAGAGGTGATCGCTCATGCATTTGTTGAGGATATGGGGCTTGAACTTCAATTTCAGGTTTGGAGAGACGAGCCGCGAATCAGGCAGAAGCAGGCTATGTGGTATGACTTGACCTTGTTTGATGTGGAAGGAGACTTCTTTGGAAAACTGGAGCAAGGATACTCGATTTTATCGGTATCTGATCTTTTCCATTGCACCGCTTGGAATGCAACGGAATATCTGGCTGATGAGCAGAATCGAGATAAGGAAAATTCCTGCTGGAAGGGAATGCAAAGGTATCTGAACTATTGTAAAAAGCACGGCATCACAAGAAATTATCTGGTGAAAAAAGAAGAGTACGACGGAATAGATGCTATGAAGTTTTACGACAAGTCGGCCGTTGCCAAATTCGAGAAGAACAAAAAGGACCAAGATCAGTGCCGGTGACGGAGGCTAAGACGATTACATGCGCGATGCTATCGCTTATGGCACTGGCATTCCGATGGAACTATATGAACTTGAATTACGAAGCCGAATATGATAAGCTCTAAAATATAGAGGTGATATGGTGAATATTGAGTATTTTAACCCAGAGATCGCAAAAAGTATTGGCATTATTGAAGCAACATTTTTACAAATGCTCTATCGTATCATTCAAAACAATCGGGAGATGTGTGTTGTTGAACATAATGCACGATGGTTTCCCTGCGCGCTGAACGAATGGAAAAACTATATTGAACTGTGGAATCCTCGGCAAATTGATCGTATAGTAAAAAACTGCCTGTTGAATCATACCCTAATGCTCGAACATTATGATACAGACGAGCGTAGGCGACGAAACTGGTATGCTATCAATCCACGTATTGTCCCACAATTAGAAGAAACCGAATATGTTTTTCAAAGCAAGTAGCGATACGCTACTTGCTTTCCCTTTTAGGAGATTGTTATGGAAATCAAAATCAACAAGGAAATTCGAGCTTACCGCGAAACGCTCTTTTTCGGCCTGTCCGTGCGGCAGTTTGTATGTTCTGTTTTGGCGGTGGGCGTTGCTGTGACGCTGTATTTCAGTTTGAGCCGCGTGCTGGATCGTGAAACGGTGAGCTGGGTGTGCATTGTCGGCGCTGCTCCCGTGGCCGCTGCCGGTTTTTTTCAGTACAACGGCCTCACGCTGGAGCGATTTTTGTGGGCATGGCTGAAATCAGAGGTTATCATGGCAGGCAAGCGTGTCTGGAAAGCGGAAAACTATTATGAAGAAGCGATGAAACGCGAGGTGAAGAAACATTGATCCTTTTCAAGCATCGGCGCAGCGCGGAACGGGACGCCTTTTCCGTTCCCCGCAGCGTCCAGAAATCCATTCCCATCAAACGTATTTATCAAGACGGCGTGTTTCAGGTAAGCGGCAAGTTTTCAAAAACTTGGCGCTTTTTTGATGTCAATTATGCCGTGGCCTCCCCGGAAAAGCAGCGGGAACTTTTTATGACCTACTGCTCCTTCCTGAACTCACTGCCCATCGGAGCCACGGCGAAGATCACGCTCTTTAACCGTCAGCTCAATCAAAAGGACTTCGGGCGGACGCTGCTCATGCCCATGCAGGGCGACCGCCGTGACCTCTACCGGAACGAGTATAACGCGCTTGTTTTGGGCAAGGCGGCGGAGAGCAACAATCTCATTCAGGAGAAGTACATCACCGTTTCGACGGAGAAGAAAAGCGTGGAGGAGGCCCGCGCATTCTTCTCCCGTGTTGGAACTGATCTCACTACGGGACTTTCCCGTATGTCATCCAGTGTCCGGGAGATCACGGTCAATGACCGCCTGCGGCTTCTGCATGACTTCTATCGCCCCGGCGAGGAGCAGCTATTCCGGTTCAATTTGGAGGACACCATACGCAAAGGGCATGACTTCCGAGACTGCATCGCCCCGGACTGTATTTCCTTTCAAAAAAATCACTATGAGTTGGGCGATCATGTGGGCCGTACCCTGTTCCTGCGGGAATATGCCAGCTTTATTTCCGACGAGATGATTACGGAGCTGATGGACTATCCCCGGAACATGATGCTCTCCATCGACATTATCCCTGTGGCGATGGACGAAGCCGTGAGCGATATTCGCAAGCGCATTATGTCCGTGGAATCGGATATTACCCGCTGGCAGCAGCGGCAGAATCAGAGCAACAATTTTGCCGCCAATATTCCCTATGACTTGGAGCAAATGCGGAGCGAAACGAAGGAATTCATGGACGACCTCATGAGCCGCGACCAGCGCATGATGCTGGCTTTGGTGACGCTGACGCACCTGGCAGATAACCTCGAACAGCTCGACCAGGACACCGAAGCCTTACAAGCCATCGGGCGGGCGCGGGGCTGTCAGTTTAACATTCTGCGCTACCAGCAGGAGGACGCACTGAACACGGTGCTGCCCCTCGGCTTAAAGCGCATTGAGGCAACCCGCACCCTGACCACGGAATGTACTGCCGTTCTCATGCCGTTCAAATCGCAGGAGATCCAGGACGCGGGCGGTATTTACTACGGCGTCAACGCCGTATCGCATAACCTCATCATTTGCAACCGCGGAAACCTTTTGAACGGCAACGGCTTTATTACCGGCGTTTCCGGCTCTGGTAAGTCGATGGCGGCCAAGCAGGAGGTCTCCGCGCTGGCTCTCTCTACCGACCATGACATCATTATCGTCGATCCCGAACGCGAATATGGCGAGCTGGTACGGGCATTGGGCGGCGAGGTCATCACCATTTCTGCCTCTGACCCAAACGGCTGTCACATCAATGCGCTGGATTTGTCCGAGGGATACGGTGACGGCAAGGAGCCGCTGGTGATGAAGTCCGAGTTTATCATGTCGCTGTATGAGCAGCTCATGGGCTCGGATAAGATCGAGCCGCAGGAGAAGTCCATCATTGACCGCAGCGTGGGAAACATCTACCGGGAATATCTGAAAAACTATCAGGGTCAGCCGCCTACGCTGAAAGACCTCTATGACGATTTGATGAAGCAGGTCAACCCGGAGGCGCACCGGATCGCGCTGGCGCTGGAACTGTTCACGGTGGGTAGTTTGAATGTATTTTCCCACCAGACCAATATCAACACAAAAAGCCGTATCCTCTGCTTTGACATTCAGGACTTGGGCGAAAATCTGAAATCGGTGGGCCTGCTGGTGATGCTGGACGCCATTTACAACCGCGTTATCCAGAACCGCAGAGAGAGAAAATACACCCATGTCTACATCGATGAGATCTATCTGTTTTTCGCCAACGGGAGCGGCAGCGGGCGCGGCATCAACAATTACAGCAGCGAGTTCCTATACAAATGCTGGAAGCGCTTCCGTAAATACGGCGCGACGCTCACCGGTATCACACAGAATGTGGAGGAATGTCTGCTATCCAATACGGCGCGGATGATGTTCGCAAACTCCGAGTTCCTGCTGATGCTCAATCAGGCCACCACCGACCGGGAGCAGCTTGCCCGACTGCTGGGTGCATCGGATACGCAAATGAGCTATGTGGACAATGCCCCTGCTGGCCACGGGCTCATCAAGGTGGGCGGAGCCATCGTGCCTTTCGCCAATGAACTGCCCAAGAATACAGAACTGTATCGCCTGATGACCACCAAGCCGGGTGAGGATTGATGTTATGAAGGATTTGAAGATCAAACCCGGCATGGACACGCCAAAGGCAAAGTTGAAGAACCCCGTGCCTAAAGACGCCGATTCCCTTCTGAAACAGCACATGGACAAACGGCAGCGGGAAAAGGAGCCGGAGAGCCGCGATCCCGTGCGTTACGCCACCGACCGCGTGGAGAAAAATATGCGCCGTGGTGCAGCTGGAGCGGCGGATACCTCGCGGCGCATGATAAAGCACTACCAGGAGCAGAAACGGCAAGGTAAGAATAGTGCGTCAGAAAGCCGTACTGCGTCAGAAACGCTCGAAACCACGAACCGCGTGACACCGGCAGGAAGAAACTTGCCCGATACGCCGCAATCACACGCTGCACGAAACGAAGTCGGAAACCGGACCATTTCTCCGCAAAATTGCGGAGGTCCAAAAAGCGCAAATGCCGCCCCGCAGGAGCGTGGGCGGCAGAAAGCTGCGCAGGACGCGAAAGCCGCCTATCGGCGGAACCTTGCCGAGAAAAGAACAGCAGAGCGGCACATTGTACCTCCACCGTCCGACCGTGGAGGTACAATGACCACTCCGCAGAAAGGCAATTCGGGGGTATCGGCCAAGGGCAGCCCTGGCCCCAAGAGCGGACAGGTCATGACCAAGGCCACGCGCACCATGCGTGTTCGACCAACTGATCACGCAGCGCCGAACAATGCAATCATCACGCACCGCGCAAGGGCGGCGGCGCAGAGAAAGGCGCAGCGGAAGATGCTTCAGGAATCCGCGCAGAGCGGCGGAAGGGCTTCCAAAAAGCTGGGCAGCGTGGCAGTCCAGGCAGTGAAAGAAATCGGGAAAGGAGTGGCGTCTGCGGTCAGCTCGATCCTGTCGGCAGGCGGCGGTGCGGTGGTGCTGGTGCTGATACTGACGGTGATCCTTGTGGCGGCAATCGTGGCGTCCCCCTTCGGTATACTCTTTTTCAACGAGAGCCGGGAGGCGGGTGTTGTGCCGATCTCCGCTGCGGTGGCGCAGGTCAATTATGAGTATAACGAGCGGTTGGAGGAATTGCAAACAGCGGACAGCTACGACTCCATCTCCGTGACCGGGCAGTCTGCCGATTGGGTGGAAGTTCTGGCGGTGTTCGCGGTGAAGGTGGCGGGCAGCGACGATGTGGACGCCGCGGACGTGGCTACCATGAATGCCGACCGCATTGCGCGCCTGAAAGCGGTCTTTTGGGATATGAGCACCATTACCCACCGCATTGAGGTTATCCATCACCCCGGCAGCGGTGATCGTGACGGTTGGACGGAACGAAAGCTCTACATCACCATTACCGAAAAAACGGCAGAGGAAATGAAAACCGCGTATCATTTCAACCGTAACCAGATCGCGGCACTGGACGAGCTGCTGGAGCAGCGGGATCTCCTGCGGGAGCTGATCGAGGATGTGTACTCCGTCAGCGGGGATACGGCGGCGCTAATCCGCAATCTGCCGGAAGATCTATCGCCGGAGCGCGAGGCGGTGGTACGCACCGCCTGTTCTCTTGTCGGCAAGGTGAACTATTTTTGGGGCGGAAAGAGCCTCGTGATCGGCTGGGACGTCCGGTGGGGCGAGCTACGGCAGGTCACGGCGGCAGGCAGCTCCACCACGGGGACCTACCGCCCCTACGGATTGGATTGCAGCGGCTTTGTGGATTGGGTTTTCTTCAATCAGTCCGGCGGCAGCTATGTCATCGGCCATGGCGGCGGTGCCACCATGCAGCACAACTATTGCACCGATATTTCGTGGTCAGACGTCCAGCCCGGTGACTTGGTATTCTATCCGGATAATTCCCATGTGGGTATTGTTGGCGGCAGGGGTGCAAACGGCGGATTGCTCATCATCCACTGTGCCAGCGGATATAACAATGTGGTCATTACCGACAAGGAGGGCTTTGCCTCTGCCGGTAGGCCACAATACTACGGCGAGTAGTTGAACAGAAAAGGTCCTACCCGGCTATGGGTAGGACCTTAAGACTGTTTGAGAAGTGGTTTAATGAGCAGATATACATCGGATTAATTAAAGACAAATTTGGAGAATTCTGCCGATAAAATATCTGCAATAAGATTAGTGCCGATTAGGAAAAAGAGAATAACATTAGCAGCCCGTGCAGGAGCGTGTCCCCCTTTCCACGCTTCTGCAACGGGCTATTCGTGCATCCGCGAGGAAAGGTCCTTATCGTCTGATAGGAGCCTTTCCCGGCTGATCCACAGCCAAATATCACACGCGCCTGAAAGCGCGGATATGCTGCACCTCGAAAACTTCATAGGCAACCGGATAACAACCCGAATGAAGCACAGCTCGGCAAATGGTGCGCCATGATCCACACAGAAAGGAAACTTTGGGTGAGCGATACAGCCAGTTTGCAGATGCGAGTGGCACCGCATTTGGCAACGACCTTCATTCGGATAGCAAGCACCATTGCGGCAGATCTACGCTTACTTTGAAGTGTTAGAAACAAAAGAGCAGATGCGTAAATATACGAGGCGGTTGAGAGCATTATTACCATAGCATGTTTCCAATTTTCGGCGCTTCCCAATACGTTGATATGCCGCAAACTGCGGAGATTGAAATTGGAATAGGTCAGATGCAAAATGCTGTGTTTCTGGATTAATAAAAAATATTGTTGTATAGTCACAAGAATGATATAATTTCAAAAGGTTGTCTTGGGGGGATTATAAATGCTTATTTATCTGGCCATGATAGAATCGGATGAGGATAAATCCAAATTCGAGATTATATATGATACCTATAAAAAGCTGATGCTTTACGAGGCAAATAAGATACTTATGGATACACATGATACTGAGGATGTAGTTCATGAGTCCTTTTTGAAAATTATTAAGATCATTGACAAAATTGAAGATCCGCAGTGTCCCAGAACACGAAATTTAGTCGTAACAATAGTTGAGAGAACCGCGATTGATCTCTATCGATACCGGAAAAGGCATTCATCTATGGCATTTGATGAAACTTATATCAATGTACCGTCTCCGCAGGATTTGGAAAAATTAGAAAACAGGATGGACATTTCTGCGGCAATTGCAACTCTTCCAACCGAATATCGTGAAATATTACTTTTGAGATATGACAGCGGATTTACAGAAGCGGAAGTAGCGCAAATACTTTCTATGACACAAGAAAATGTTCACAAAACTGTGCAACGGGCAAAAGCAAGATTGGAGAAAATATTAGAACGAGAAGGGGTGTAGAAGTGCATATTACAGATGAAATGCTGTTTGAGCATGCCGCTGATGCACGCAATATTTGGTTGAACACACTGCCGAGAGATGATGAGATTCCTGAATTTCGATGTTCCCACAGATTCGAACGAAAAATGCAGAAACTCCTAAAAGAACAGCGTCGTACACCTAAGGTAAATAGGCTTCTACGTTATATGAGACAAACAGTTGCTGCTATACTAGCCGTCGCGATAATCTCTTTCTGCGGACTTATGACGGTGGAAGCGTATCGTGAAAAGGTTATTGAAATTGTTGTTCGGGTCTTTAATGAGTTAACGGATTATCGTTTTGTATCTCATTCCAATAAGGCAGATGAAATTATACTACCAGAATTGTCTTTTGGATATATTCCTGAAGGAATGTGTGAAATTGCTAATAGAATAACATCAAATAATCGACGCTATATTATGTATGAAGATAAGCGCGGGGCATTCTTTGAAATGAACCAGCGCCCTGTCGGAGACGATGGCGATTATGGCTCTATCGTTGATACAGAAGATGCAACATGTGAAGTTATCACTATTAATGGGATTGAAGCGTATTTGAATAGCAAGGATGGGAATAATAGTATAATTTGGGTATATGACAATATTGTTTATAATCTATATGGAAATATAGATTTAGACGAGTTGAGTATGATTACTGAAAAAATAGAATATTTGTCAAAATAAGTGTCCCTGTTTACACCTCCTTCTTCGTAATTATAGGCAAATACGATGGAAGGAGGTGTTTACTATGTCTGTGAGAAAACAAAAGTATCTCGCTTGTGTGCTGTGCATGGTGGTCTGTATATCGATTATCTCGGCACCAAGGGCTGCTGCCGTAAATGATCCTACTGATAATGGATATAACGCTGTCGTACCATTGATGGATTATATTTACGACGCAGATTACGACTTTGTCGTTTCCGATGGGAAAGCAAGGATGTATGCAGTTGTTAGAGGACACTCTTCAAAAGCGACAAAGTGTGAAGTCACGGTCGAACTTCAAGAGAAAGGGATAATTTTCTGGGATACCATTAGGAGCTGGACCCAGACAGAAAATGGACGACGAGCAGAACTTGATGTGTCTTACAATGTAACTACGGGCAAATCATATCGTATGGTTACAACTGTTACGGTTTGGAATGGAAGTGACTCAGAAAGCCGTTCCATGACATCGGAAGTACTTAAAGCGTGAAAAAGTGTGACTTGCATATATGCAAGTCACACGGGGCACCCCGTGTGAGATATGGGCATTGTAATCTAAATAACCACAACGAAATGAAAGTGAGGATATTATGAAGAACTCCAGACTTATTAGCTTTGTCCTTTCCTGTGCAATGGTTTTTGCTCTTGTGGTTCCTGCTCTTGCTACTGACATTGAAACTGGCACTACTGTAAGAGGAAATTCGCTTTTGCACGCATTAGACACTAAAAATCAGGAATTTACTATATTGGAAGAAAGTACCCCCGCTTTATCTGGATTGCCTGTATCGTATCAATATACCATTGAAAGGACCACCGGTGAACCGGAAACTGTGCAGGTTACATTAAATCTCTCGATTCAAGGCAATAATAAAACATATCAGGCTGTTGTTACAGGAACCCCGAAAGTTCACACCATTAATATCAATAATTCTGAATTCGAGTATATTTCCGGACCGCTTCGCGGAAATATCAATATGGATGGTGAGATCTACAATATTATCGTCGGATTCCAGAAGCATTCCGAAAGTGAAGATATTCAGGGAGATGTAACAATTCAGGATGCCAATTACGAATTTGAACCCATGTTTTTTACTTTTGGTAATGTAACTGTTGACAACGAACTTCTTGAGGCCATCAGAGGATTAAATGATCAGAAAATGGAACCTTGGGATGGCGTCGCTGAAACAGCTCAGCCGGAAGGCCAGGAACGTAGTAATCCTAATTACTACGCAAAAGGCCCATCTTCTACAAGAACACTATCCTCACATTCCGATGTCTCCGCTGTTACCGTCGTGGTTCATTACAACGAATATCAGAACCGTGTAATGGGATCAGCCATTCCTCATGTTGCAGCTTTAGAAGACAAGTTTGTAAAAACTCCGTTCGAATCTGTAGGCATCGATACATTATCTATTGAGATGGAAGAAAGTTCTAATACCGATGGGGATTTTGAAGGCGTTTGCTATATTCCTTCGGGGGCGACTGGAAAATTTTCTGTTTCTGACACGACGAGCTTTTTTACATCAGTTCTTGACATTGCGGCAGACGTTCCGTGGTTTGGTTTGGGTGCTTCTGCTGTCTCTGCAATTTGTGAGATTGTTAACGACAACAAAACTCGTTGTACAGTAGTTGATAATATGAATATTGTCAGTGCCTCCTATGACTTCAAAGAGCTTAAAGGCACAGACATGGATAAATGTGGTATCTCAATCATTGCAGGTATGGGGCCGTTTAGAGAAGGAATGAATAATCCCATTGCACGTTTTAATGCACGGGCAAATGCTTCGTATATTTTACGTATGCGTGCACCAACGTCTGGATTTGATGTCTTGGAATACTACGATGCTAACCAGGCGTCTGTTGCCTGCGCAATGACTCTTACATAAGAGGATTGGCAGATGAAGAGGCGTATAGCGGTAGGATTACTCTTCACAGTAATTTTGGCGATTGCACTTTTTTTCAGGTTGAGTAGAAATATTGCCAACATGGAATATCCAAAGGTATTCTTAACAAACGAAGATTCTGGAATATCTTTTAATGTCCATGCGGGAGGTTACGCCTATAGACCTGCTGGTAGTATGGGACAGAAAGAATCTGATTTCAGTATCCGTTTCAATCCTGACTCAACAATAGCAAAATTTGAAGATCACATAGAAATAGAGGGAACTACGGCCAATATCTCTTTTTATATTAAGTACACTGAGGATACTTCTGGGGTTCAAGTTTTGAGATGGCCGATGGATGAGTATGGAACAAATAGCCCGTTAGATACATCTGAGAGAATTGCATATCAAACAAAAGGCAACCGTAGGTATTTTACCGTTGAACCTGGATACTTGTATTCGATATATATTACATGGGCGGACTGTTTTATAGAATATCCATTTCAGGTTTTTGAAGCGAATTAGGTCAATTAGTACTGCCCCCTAAAACACATTCTTGTTGAGCGCAGATAGAGAAAAGTGAAAAAACAGATTGTCTTCATACGTTGCAATGCGCTTACTCCCTTGAGCTTGTTTAGGCAAATTTCGAGTGACTTCGTTAGCCCTGCGGGGTTTTAGGCTTTTTGAAGTCTTGAAGCGCAGTAGAAAGGAAGGATTATAATTATGAAAAGAATGTTAAGCATTCTATTGTCGACCGTAATAGTATTCTCTATGAGTATTCCCGTGCTTGCTGAAGAGATGCCTACAACGGATATTTCGGAGGAGTATTATACTGAAACTGAGTATATCTCATATAAAGATATGTACACTCCGTATAGTGAAGAACTTGGAGAACCTATTGGCCAAGTGATCCAAACCGTCTATGTAAAAGAAACATTTGATGATAATGGGATGATTCTCGAGAGTAGACTCATGAATAAGCAAGAGGCTGATGAGTACAAAGCTGAAGTTGCAGAAAGACTTCGCAGTGGCGAACAAGTTCGAGTTGCTCCTAACGGAATGCAAAGTTTTCCAGCAAGTGATAGTACTTCTCAAGGAGAGTTGACGATTACTTTGACCGTCTATAAATTTGGAGCAACTGGGTATAAAGGGCTGGCCAAGGCTCAATGGACGAGCGGCGTCTGGATTTTACCGGATGGTGAAGAGCGCCCAAGTGTGGGTAAAGACTATTTGGCAATAACGTGGGGAGGCAATGGGGAGATCAAACAAAAGTCTAAGAGCATTTCTGGTAGCTATCAATTTGATCAGGGTGATATTTCGTTCAGTCAGGCCAGATCTGACTCTTATGCAGGATATTGTTGGCAGTTTGATGAATCAAAATGGGTTCTGCCAGCACGTTATTACACAGATAGTATTAATGCCAATGTTGTCGTTGATAAAACTTACACCGCTAAAAAGGATAAAGAAACAACGATGAAATTGACGTACATCCATACATTTGACAAGGTAAATGGTACTATAAAATTTTCTATTGATTCTTCCGGTGTGGCCGCTGCGGATGTAACCCTATCCACCGTTAAGGACCAGTGGCAAATTCAGGTTGATATTCCTGGCTTGGTGTATTGATGAGGCAAGAACAGAACAACATGCAACGCGTACCTCTTTCAATAGGCATTGTTATAGTTTGCTTAACAAGCGCTTTTGTGCTTTTGATGGTAACCAACAGTATTGGAACGTCTCAAAACCATATTCAAGAGCAAGCTAGAAAAAAGCAGAATATACCCGACGACTGGTATGTAGTCGAGCAAGTGACAGATACTTTATCTGCGATGCTTTTTTATAACGAGGACGCAACAGAACACACATTTTCCTTATATATCAATAAAACCGGACTACCATTCGGGTATTTCTTTTGCAAAGGTGGGATCGATGCGTCAATACAAAGTAGTGTGCGAGAGTTCAATGCTAAAGGAGCCGGGGAAAAAGTGTATATTTCGATGAACTCAAGAAAAGCAAATTCAGTGATAATATCAAACACTATTGAGATAACAAAGGAAGAAATTGACCCTGACAAACCCTTTGTTCTTGTCATAAACGAACTTTCTCTGGTTGAATTTTTTGATGCTGATGGAAACTCTGTATATGAATGATCCCATGCACGATGTTTTCGCACCATAAAAGCATTCTCGTTGTAGGTATACCTATAATGCTTGCCTGTAAGTGTCAGAGCAATCGTTAAAATGTACCACAGAAAACTCCCACTTCATTCGACGAGATGAGGTGGGAGTTTTTATACTAGAGCATTGAGATTGTTTATAAAAAAGTACTATATATTTTTAAAGTGAATTTCTAAACTGAGGAATTTCTAATAAAAGACCGCGTTTGTTGGTGCGATGCGGATAGCGGACCTTAGTCAAATTGATAGAAGCACTGCTATTCATCATATAGCTTTTACGGTTCTAAACGGTGTATTCAACTACACCGCTTTGTATTGCTTAAATTACCATATTTTCTTTTTCCATCGGCTCATTGTGCCGTTGGAAAATTTTTTTGAAAATTTTTGCCGAAACTTTGCCAAAACCGCACCTTCCATTCGGGATAGAAGCGAAAGGGGAAGAAAGCCGACCTCTCGGTGCATGAGAGGAGGTGAACGACTCTTGGAGCTGACACCATCCCAAAAGAAAACCGTTAGACATCAGTTCGACAGCTTTTGCAGGAAGGTTCTGCGCGAAGAAGCCCGCGATTATGAGCGTCATATCGCGTGGCGTTCCGACCATGAGGTATCCCTTTCGGAGCTGTCAGAGGAGCAGGAGCGCCAAATGTATGTGCTGGACGAGTATCCGTCCGAGCAGACGCATTTTCATGTGCAGGGCTATGATGTGACAATCGAAAACGAAGATCTTGCCAATGCCCTGACGGTGCTGCCGGACGATAAGCGTGACATTGTTCTGCTTGCGTATTTTCTTGATATGACCGATCAGGAAATCGCGGACAAGCTGGACATGGTACGCCGCACCGTGCAATACAAGCGCGCTCAGTCCCTCAAGGAATTGAAAAAAGAAATGGAGGTTACTGAAGATGGCGCGCAATCTGAGTAATGCCGCTGCATCTCTGCTGCCTTACTCGACCATCGAAGCGGCAGCGTCCGGCAATGTGGACGCGATCAATGCTGTGCTGAAGCACTGTGAGCGTTATATTGCGGCTCTGGCAACCAGAACCCTGTATGACGAAAACGGTGTTCCGCACCTTTGCCTCGATGAAGAAAAGGCATGCAGGATGCGAACCAAGCTGATTACCAAGATTCTTGACTTCAAGGTAAACAAAACAGCCTAAAACCCATAGCAGCCCGTGCAGGAGCGTGTCCCCCTTTCCACGCTTCTGCACCGAGCTATTCGTGCATCCGCGAGGAAAGGTTCTTATCGCCTGATAGGAGCCTTTCCCGGCTGATCCACAGCCAAATATCACACGCGCCTGAAAGCGCGGATCTGCTGTACCTTGAAAATTTCATAGGCAACCGGATAACGAACCTGGACGGAGCAAAGCCCGGCAAATGGCGCGCCATGATCCGCACGAAAAGGAGGATTTGGGTGAGCGATTCAGCCAGTTTGCAACCTGCGCGTGGCACCGCAGATGGCCATGACCTCCGTTCAGCTAACGATACTCCCGCGTTGAACGCCCTCAAAGCATTGCGCGGCGCACCCATCAGCATGGGCCGGGGTAAGACTCCCGTGGGCGGCTGCCAGCGGCCATCCGGTTTTGCCATTTCCCTTATGTTCATTTTTTGATTCAATTACAACACCATGCTACAATACCACTTGAAGCATGGTGCTGTGGTCATAGAGAGGAGGTTACTATGAGTACTGACCATAGCAGTCCTTATAACTCCCTCGCCGGGAAGCGGACATACACCGTCGAGGAAATTGCAAAAATTCTTGGCATAGGAAGAACCGCCGCATACAGCCTTGTCCATTCTGGCGTATTTAAGGCTGTGCGTATTGGTTCCTCCATCAGAGTTTCCAAAGTGTCCTTTGATGATTGGCTGGATAAACAGAATATGTAGGAGGTTTATTATGGCATCCATCAAAAGGCGTAGAGGCAAATACCATGTTGTCTATTACTATCTCAATGAGGACGGAGAGAAAAAGCAAAAATGGGAATCGTTTGACACGGAGGCAGAAGCGAAACACCGCAAAGCCGAAATTGAGTACAAACAAGGTTCCCGAACCTTTATTGCCCCCAGCAAAACGACCGTTGCTGCGTTCCTTGAGGATTTTGTGAGCCTATATGGAACAAAGAAATGGAGTCCCAGCACCTATGAAGCCAATACGGGACTGATCCGCAACTACATCAATCCCAAACTTGGCAGTACGCTGATGCAGGATGTAACTTCTATCGCCGCAGACCGTTTTATCTCTGCGCTGCAAAGGACGAAATGCCCCACTTATAAGAACCGATACAGCAAAACGGAGTATATGACGCCTGCCAATATCGAACGCATCAACAAATTGCTGCGCTGTGCTTTCGGTCAAGCTGTGCGCTGGGACATTATTGCAAAGAACCCCTTTGAAAACACAACGCTTCCGAAAATCAAACGCAAACCCCGTGAAATATGGGATGCTGCTACCATTCGCAAAGCACTTGACGAGTGCAAAGACGGAAGATTGTATGTCGCAATCAACCTTTCTTTTGCCTGCTCCTTGCGGATTGGCGAGATTGTCGGCCTGACATGGGATAACATTCACATTTCCGACGCAGATATTGCCAGCGACAATGCTTATCTGTGTGTGGAAAAGGAGCTGGTGCGTGTGCGTGAGGATTCTCTCGCTGTTTTGGGAGAAGAAGAAATCATCAAAAAGTTCCCCCGAACAATGTATTTGGAAGATGCCAGCACCGTAATCGTGCTGAAAACACCCAAAACAGAAAGCAGCGTTCGCAAAGTGTGGATGCCCAAAACGGTTGCCTACATCCTGCGGGAATGGAAAGCGTCACAGGACAAGCAGAAAGAATTTCTCGGCAGCGAATATCTTGACTATAACCTTGTGGTGGCGCTGCCAAATGGACGCCCCTGTGAGGAAACGGTCATTTCCAACGCATTCCGACGCTTGAAGCGGGACGCACAGCTCCCCGATGTTGTGTTTCATTCTCTCCGTCATTCCAGCACTACCTACAAGCTGAAACTCAACCATGGTGACATTAAGGCCACACAGGGCGATACCGGACATTCACAGGCCGATATGGTCACAAAGGTCTATGCACACATTCTCGACGAAGATCGAAAGGTCAATGCGCAGAAGTTTGAAAGCGCCTTCTATGCAAATCCTGATTTGCGTGGTGTCCAAGCACCTGCCGAGCCAGCGCCCGCCTTAGATGTGCAGAGTATCATCTTGCAGCTTCAGCAATCCCCGGAACTTTTAAGCGCGCTCACATCCCTCATATCGAATCAAGGTTGCAAATAAGCGGTTGAGTGCCGTGGTGCCAAGGTGGTGCCAAACAACGGAAAACACGAAAAACGGTTCGATATAATTATCTGGTGCCAATCGTGGCAAAACCATGTTTTACTTTCTCCTATCTCGGTGTGTCTTTTATTGATTTTCTAAAAGAAAAAACGCCGCAATCCATTGAGATTACAGCGTTTTTGGTGCGCCTGCCCGGGCTCGAACCGGGGGCCTCGGGCTTAGGAGTAGACCCGATACGACATCGGGAAGTGGCATCTAATGCTTAAAAATGC